>Ga0180433_10001957_pt1 | contig 33311 bp, 24 predicted proteins | sample SS_ome_8_FD_132980 | JGI IMG/M metagenome (GOLD analysis project Ga0180433, IMG submission 132980) | Hypersaline lake sediment archaeal communities from the Salton Sea, California, USA - SS_1_D_1 metaG | ecosystem: Environmental > Aquatic > Non-marine Saline and Alkaline > Hypersaline >...
ACAAATGTGTATAAAAACTTTTCGATCCAAATTAAAAACTAAAACTCCATTATGAGTACAATAATAATTTGGTCCGCCAATTTCTCGAAATTGCTAAGCATAAATCGCTAAATGAGCCCTCTTAGAATATATTTTTGATATTTTAATAAATTTTAAGTTCTATATTTACAGAGGATATGGTTTATTAACCTTAATTACATATTAAATTTGGTTAATATGAAATCTAATTTGATAATTGTTAGTCTTAGCGAAGAATATAAATAAAAATTTATATTATTAAGTAATGAAATTTGATTATTAATATTAAAAAAGCAGATAATGAAATAGTTTGAATAAGAAGTTAGTAAGTGTTATTTTAATTATTATCGGTGGATATTTCTTAATAGGAAATACTATTGTTTCAATATTACTAATTTATCTCGGATCAATTGGTTATGAAATCTCCATATATTCTGATTGGTTATCAACTATACTTATCGCCATATTGGGAATCATGCTAATTTTAATAGGTTTTATATTAAAAAGAAAAACCAAGTCTGATACAAGCTAATTAGGTATGATTCAAAACAAGAAACAACTCGAGGTACTTTTCATCAAAGTATCTAAATTCGTTCAAAAATATATTATTAGTTTTATTTTTGACTAATCTAGATTGTCTTTTCAAGATTTTTATATCATTTCGAGAAACGCTTCTATCCTCGTTTGGAGGCGAGTGGTGTCCGCTTGATAAAATTCGCGATCGATATTTAAAACGGGGATTTCCAGGTCCTTTAGTTCGTGAGAAAAGAGCATATTATCACAACCATGCAAATCGCAATTATTGATTCGCTGAAGAAGCACACCTTCGATATTGGCTCTTTTAATCTCTTCTTTTAAAAATTCTAAGCGTCGATCATGATCATCCATCATTCTGGGGCATGAAAGTCTATAATAAAGGCGCTCAGTAATTGCATCTAATGGATTCTCATTCTTTTTTAACTTGATATCATCCATTATATTTCGCGTCCCAAAACAAAGAAAATCGGAGGCAATAAATGCATTAGAATTCTCAAGAAGTTGAGTAAATTCGATATTATCCACCACGCTTCCAACTAATAATATCCTTTTCTTATTTGAAGTATCGATGGCTTCACCTTCTTTTAAGATTTGGACTATCTTTTCTAACTCCCGGTTTGCGAAATCCTTTCTCACTGAAGAATTTGCCATTTGTATTTTTAAGGCTTCGCTTCCGGTCAGTTTGGGTGCATTTACGATGCGCATTTCATGAATCTCTCTTAAAAAAGCTCGATTTTTATTATAAACTTCAATCGCATCGATAAGCTTTTCAAGTGAAATTTCTTTTAAGCTAAATTCTTTTTCTAATTCAGATTTTAACTCTCGTATTTCTTGTTTAAACCATTCAAATCCTTGCTCCGTTATAATATGGGGTAGAGCGAGATAGAATTGAGGAACCTTTTTTGGAATTCTTTCTTGATTGAATACTTTAAGCGAAAATAGTTCAAACATCCTTCGGCTATGATCACAACTATTACACACTAAAAATCCATCTAAAAAGTCATAAGACCCTTTTAAGGCTAAATCCAATGTGGCTCTTACGAATGAACATGTAAAACGTACCATATAAATATCGCCTAAATCCGTGTCTTGATTACCCGTCGCTCGTATTCTAAATGGAAGCATATTGGCAGCATGTAAGAGTTCTTCCGGAATATAAGTACAATAAAATCCCGCAACTTTATTTCCCTTGCTTTGCCAATCTTTAATATGATCGTTATAAATTGAATCTGCCAACTTTAGGAACGGATCAGACTCTAAGTTCATAATTTTACCCCCTTTTTGCTTTGTTTATACACCTCATTCTTCCCTATCATTAAGCATCGTACTAATTTAATAGCTGCTTTATAGGATCCCTTGATAATCGCTTTCCGAGGTATTATATATTTTAATAATTTAATAATTCCAAAGATATTGCTTTTTGAACGAATAATAGCGCTAATAACTTTGATTATGTTCTCTTCTTTTACGGTAATGATGATTTTTGCGAGGGGACTGTTTGCTTGTTCCACTCGGCATTCGAACTTTTGTCTATCAGAAGTTAAAACGAAAGTTATATAGCCATCTAAATTCCGCAAATATAATTCCACTTCTTGACCTTCCAGATCTCTCCCAATCTTTTCAAAGGGCTCATCTAATCCGAATAAATCCACAAGCATGGTGGCTAATCTGGCAATATTAAGAACTTTAGTTTCTCTTACAAGATTTTCTGCCTTTAGATTCCGTTTGACCTTTTGATTTTCTGATATCTTAGGTACACCTATATTATGATGAAGATTTGAATGTAAATTATATTAGTATATGAGCAGTTAATACATAAAAAGATTTATTACCAAAAGTCATAATTATTAAAAAAACGTTTATATTGTTTTATTCGCTTAAGACTCCAATCTAAATGTATCTTTTAAATAAATCCTAATTAACCCACAATTGAACTTGAAAAACCCCTGCCAATTAACTTTATATTTCTTTTTTACTTTCCACAATAAATAGGCTTTATGTAGGAGAATTATATGACTTCTTTTGTTAAGCCCTTAAGTAAGCAAGTGAAAATTCTTCTTTTTGTAGTTTTAATGGCTGTAGCTTTTAGAAGTCTTGGAATTAGTATCGTTGATATGGGGTTACCATCTTATGTTTTAAGCCTAGCTGGTTCACTTACTTCTTACGGAATAATTATTGGTATCTTTTCTATTACTCAATCTATTTTTCAATTTCCTTATGCTTTTGCTTCAGATAGGTTTGGTAGACGAAAAATCGTGTTTATTGGCATAGCAATCTACATTATTGGTACCTTCTTATGTTTTTTTGCACAAGATATTTTTCAATTAATTATTTATAGAGCAATTCAAGGAATTGGCGCATTTACCTCAATCTTACAAGCAATAATTGGCGATGTTTTCGAAAAAGATCAGCACGGTAAGGGAATGGGATATTATTCATTGGCAATGAACATTGGCTATTTTGGAGGAATTTTTATCGGAGGATACATATCAAGTTATTTAGGGTTCAGACATATATTTTCTATTTCAGGTATTTTGATAACTATAATTGCTATTTTCCTGCTTATAGCTTTGAAAGAAAAGGATAACCCAAACATAATGAATAGCAATTATAGCAATTATAAAGAACAAAAAATTTCATTTAATTTCAGAAATATTAAAATTTTGTTTGAAAATAATCAATTTAAATTTTGTGTGATGTTAAATTGTGTAAGATGGTTTTTATTTGGAGGAATTGTAGTTTATTTAATTTGGGTTCTTCAGGTACAATTTCTTATCAATGAGATCCAAACTAGTTATATTTTGATTGTTATTGTTGCGTTATATGTTCTTTTTGTGTTTTATTCTAGTAGAGTAATCGACAAGCAAGGACCTAGAAAAATAATGATAATTGGGCAGTCTATCGTTGTTATTTTTGGAATCCCGTTTTTTATCGATATATTAATTTATAACCTCACTATATTTGTAGTTCTATGTGCAATTATCGGGATAGGAATCGCTTTATTTGATCCCGCAGGGAATGCATTATTATTAGAAGTTATTGAAGATATTAATCCTAAATTAAAAGGCTCAGGAATAGGATTCAATAATGCAATTGGTTTTTTCTTCGGAGCATTAGCTCCTATGATCTTCAGTTTCATAGGAGAAATTCATATAATGGCTCCATTTTATCTAATAATCGCATTGATGGCATTATCAGCTATAATAACGTATAATTATGTTGATAGACATTATTAGATCTGTATTTATGTACCCAAATAAAGATTATAGAGGTTAAGAATTTTAAAGCTTCGCAACTAATTTAGGTCAAAAATATCAGCGAAAAATTTAAAAAATCCAAAAGAAAACTTTAATAACATTTACTTTTTAATTAATTTTATAACTTACTTAGTAAGAAAAGAGATAAATTATTCAAATTGTTGGAAAAAAATGGGAAAAACACTAACTGAAAAGATTATTGAAAAACATCTAGTTGAGGGGACTTTGGAACGAGGAACGGATATTGCAATCAAGATTGACCAAACTCTTACCCAAGATGCGACAGGTACCATGGCTTATTTACAATTTGAAGCGATGGGCGTACCTCGTGTACAAACGGAGCTTTCAGTGAGTTATGTCGACCATAACACCCTTCAAACAGATTTTAAAAATCCTGATGATCATCGATACCTTCAAAGTATCGCCGCGAAATATGGACTTTACTTTTCTCGCCCTGGAAATGGCATTTGCCATCAAGTTCATCTTGAACGATTTGCTCGTCCAGGAAGAACTCTTTTAGGCAGTGATTCACATACACCGACAGGTGGTGGCGTTGGGAGCATTGCTATTGGAGCTGGTGGCTTAGATGTTGCTGCTGCTATGGCTGGAGAACCATTCCGGTTAAAGATGCCAAAAATCGTAAAAGTATATCTAACAGGAAAGCTACCTGATTTTGTCTCAGCAAAGGATGTAATTTTAGAAGTTTTAAGACGGATTGGAGTTAAAGGAGCAGTTAATAAAGTTCTTGAATATGTTGGTTCAGGAATTAAAACCTTGACAGTTCCAGAGAGAGGAACGATAACTAATATGGGGACAGAAACAGGAGCTACAACAAGTATATTTCCAAGTGATGAAATCACGAAAGACTTCTTGAGGGCTCAAGAAAGAGAGGATCAATGGGAACAAATCCTACCGGATGATGATGCAATCTATGATGAGACAATTGAGATTAATCTTAGCGAATTAGAACCACTTATTGCCGAACCTCATAGTCCCGGCAATGTTAAAACAGTAAGAGAATTAGAGGGGCTTAATGTTGACCAAGTTTGCATTGGCAGTTGTACGAATTCTTCTTTGCGAGATCTCAAAATTGCGGCCAATATGCTTAAAGGCAAAACTGTTAGCAAGAATACCGTTTTAACCGTCTCTCCGGGTTCACGCCAAGTAGTAGATCATATGATTCATTCAGGAGAGATGGCATATTTAGTAGAAGCAGGAGCGAGAATTTTGGAAAATGCCTGTGGGCCATGTATTGGGATGGGTTTAGCACCAAAAACTGATGCTGTTTCTTTAAGGACCTTTAATAGAAACTTTTTAGGACGCTCAGGTACAAAAAGCGCTAATGCATATTTAGTCAGTCCCGAAACCGCGGCAATAGCAGCAATTGAAGGAAAGATCACTGATCCCCGAAAAGTAGGAAAGCTACCAAAATTCGATATGCCAAAGAAATTTATGGTAAATGATAATATGATTATTCCACCATTACCTCCAGAAGAGGCTAAGAAGGTTGAGATTGTCAGAGGTCCAAACATTAAACCGCTTCCAGAGTTTCACCCTATTCCCGATAAATTAGAAGGCGAAGTTTTATTGAAAGTAGAAGATGATATTACTACTGATCATATCATGCCCGCGGGAGCAAAGATTCTTCCGCTTCGATCAAACATACCAGAGATAAGTAAATATGTATTCAATGTGGTTGATGAGAAATTCCATGATCGTTCTTTAGAACACGGAGGAGGATTTATCATTGGAGGGGAAAATTATGGTCAAGGGTCCAGCAGAGAACATGCAGCGATTGCACCAAAATATCTTGGAATTAAAGCTGTAATCGTTAAAACCTTTGCGCGTATCCATTTAGCGAACTTAGTAAACTTTGGTATAGTGCCTTTAACTTTTGTAAACAAAGAGGATTATAATAAAATTGAACAAGGAGATAAGGTGGTAGTTGATTTGTCTATGTTGGATTCCGGTAAGGCAGTTCTAAAAAATATGACGAAAAACGCTGAATTTGAACTAACTCATTCCCTAAGCGAAACTCATCTGAAGGAATTGAAAGCAGGAGGAAAACTTACTCTTATAAAACAGAAATATGCTAATAATTGAACCAAAATCAAATCTTCTTTCTAATTTCTTTTTTATTTTCTTATATATAAAAAGTTCAAGAGATCAATATAAAAAATAAATTTTATAACATCGACCTAGCCCAGAAATTTTCTGATATTCGCGGCCATTAAGACATCTCGAGTCAAATCTCCGAGATCCTCTTTTTTCAGTGACATGTTAATCCGATTGGTTATTTCTTTATGTTCCTCGTTTATTTCAAAATCAATATCGTAATCTTTTAATCGATCTAGAACTTCAATATCAATGTATTTTTGCTCTGGATTATAATATCTTAAAGCAGATTTCAAATCAGTTTCGAAATTAATGTATTGAGTCATGATAAAATCATATTCTTTTTGATTAAGACAGTTTAGACCTATTAACTCGGGAGGAAATCCAAGAGAATATAGTGCTGCCGTAAATCCAATAGCTCTCGGAAGATAAACCTCACCTATATTTCTAGAATATCCGAAAAGACCAATATGTAACTTCCTTTTCCTCCTTTTAGGTACAAATTGGGAAACTTTATTCACCATTGGAGCTAACTTAATCACCTCATTCGAGAAGTGTTTAGAATATTTTTCAATTATATCATAGCATTTTAGTTCATCCATAAAATGAGGTTTTTTTCGTGGTGTTTCAGTCAATTTCTTAATAGCTTGATAAATATCATCAGGGGAATTATCATATTTAAATGCAGATTGGATCGTAAATGTCTGAATACTTGGGTATTCATTTATGACCTGCTCTACGGTATTAGGCATTAAATTTCCTCTAAAAGGAGCTGATCCAACTCCTATTATAGGATACATATCAATACTTATCTCTTCAGAGAGCTCATGAAGCTTTTGATGAGCAATTTTATTAATCAGAACCGCAGAAAGCAATCCATAATTAAGAGCGGGATCTGAACGAGCATAAAATACTCTTTGGGATTCTAAATTTTTATCACTAAGATAAGCATGTATTATATGGTGAGAATATAACATATGTTCCTTGTCCTCGAATAAGGGGATGACATTTATCTTATTCGGAGCATAGCTACCCACCCACTCTCCAATCGTAATATCATCTTCCATAGCACTATAATTTTGCTTTCCATATACGAATTTATGGTAATAATTATATATTCTATCGAGTGACTTATCAGACTGAGCCATAGGGAGGATAACTTCAAAAATTGGAGCTACATCGTCATTATATACAAGATTTGAAGCATCAAAGGAACGAGGAATACTTTCTAAGGTCTCTACTAAAACCTTAGCTTCAGCTTCCTCAAATTCAGGATTCGGCAAGCGCAGTGTTAAAAAGAGATCCTTTCCTAATCGATTATCACTGAAATAGGATTCATATTTCGTAAGTAATTTTTTTACAACATAAGCATCAACTTCCTTTCCTTCATAGTCCCACATTTGCTCATCACATCCCAAGTGAGAATATGCATAGAAGGCTTCTTCAATTTCATCATCACCTCCCATTTCAGAACTCTCGGCAAAAAAAGGGGGATTTACATTGTCCGGATGTTGGGTGCTCATACATCGTGGTATTTTCATAGACAGAACCTTGGTTAATCTCTAAGAATTTGTTTTGAATATATTATGAAATATAGGATCTTTTCTATTCAATTTCACATATCCTTGCTTCAAGTTCTGGTTTTAGATTAATTAAACTCCCCGCGATGATCGCTTCAATTTGGCGTTTGCTTAATGAATGTTTAGTATCGTAATATTGATTTTTGGTTTTATTAAAAACTTTAACATTTCTAGTTGATTTGATGTTCTCACCGACATTCTCAATAACTAATTTATCATCTTGGGAAATTTCATTCCAATCCTTATTGTTGGAAAATGCTAAAGGTAAAATGCCAAAATTTGTAAGATTTTGCCAATGGATACGAGCATATGATTTTGCAATTACCAATCGAAGCCCAAGATATCGAGGCGCTAATGCCGCGTGTTCTCTGCTGGACCCTTGACCATAATTTTCCCCTCCAATTATCGCAAATCCTCCTTCTTTATTTGCAATCGCTCTATCATAAAAGTTAGAATCAACTATTTCATATACAAATTTACTAATTTCAGGGATATTACTTCTGAAAGGTAAGACTCTTGCCCCAGCAGGCATTATTTCATCGGTTGAGATATTATCCCCAACTTTAAGTACAACTGGTACTGTTAATGAATCAGGAAGTTCCGAGAAACGAGGTAATGATTTAATGTTTGGTCCTTTTCTTAAATCAATAGTTAAACATTTTTTAGGAGGTGGTACTAACATCGTTTTATTGATAATTAATGATTTTGGTTCAGTATATTTTGGATAAGGTATATCTAAAGTTCTTGGATCGGTGATGAAGCCTGTTAAAGCGGAGGCTGTTGCTGTTTCTGGACTACAAAGATATACTTGGTCGTTTTTAGTTCCCGATCTTCCAGGAAAGTTTCGAGGGACAGTTCTTAGGCTAATTCCATCTGTTGGAGGGGCTTGTCCCATACCAATACAACCATTGCAGCCTGGTTCATGAATTCGGGCCCCAGATTTAATGAGTTCTTGCAAATATCCTAAATTCATTAAATTTTCTAATACTTGTCGCGTGGAGGGATTCAAATCATAAGATACTTTCTCTTTAATTTTTCGATCCTTTAACATCAGAGCACAGATAGCGAAGTCCCGCAATCCTGGATTAGCAGATGAACCAATATATGACTGAAATATTTCTTTTCCAGCTACATCAGCTACATGTTTCACATTTCCAGGACTACTCGGTAAGGCAATTAGAGGTTCAATCTCAGATAAATCAATTTCTTCGTATAAATCATATTCATGATTTTTATCTACTTTCAATTCCCTCCATTCATTTCCTCTCTCTTGTTGGTTTAGGAAATGCTTAACAGCTTCATCTGATGGGAAAACAGAGCTAGTCGCTCCAAGTTCGGTCCCCATGTTGGTAATCACATGCCTATCCATAGCAGATAAATTATCTAACCCCGGCCCATAATATTCAATTATTCGACCCACACCTCCTTTGACTCCATGACGTCGCAGCATTTCTAGAATTATGTCTTTAGCACTCACCCATTTTGGGAGTTCTCCAATAAGCTTTACGCCCCAGACCTCTGGCATTTTTATATAAAGAGGGTTTCCCGCCATTGCTAAGGCAACTTCCAATCCTCCCGCCCCTATGGCGAGCATACCTAAAGACCCTCCCGCGGGAGTATGTGAATCAGAGCCTAATAAAGTCTTTCCGGGAATGCCAAAGCGTTCCATATGGATGGGATGACTCACCCCATTTCCTGGTCTGCTATACCACAATCCAAATCGTTGGCAGGCAGTATAGAGGAATAGATGATCATCTGAATTCTTATAGTCTGCACGTATAAGATTATGATCAACATATTGTACAGAAACTTCTGTTTTGACCCGATCTAAATCCATAGCCTCTAATTCAAGCATCACCATCGTACCTGTCGCGTCTTGGGTAAGACTTTGATCGATCTGCAAACCAATTTCTTGGTCAACAACCATTTTTCCCTCAACTAAATGGGACGCAATTAATTTTTGAGCGATATTATATCCTTTATCCATTTTTTTTCTCATCTAGTTTTGAATACTATCTTTCCTCAATATTTATGTAATTCTTATCTAATTCACCAACATATCGAAGCCTAGGTCTGATTAATTTATTATCGGATAACTGTTCTATTGCGTGTGCAACCCACCCAGCGCTTCTTGAGGCTGCGAATAAAGGTGTGAAAGCCGCATTAGGGATTCCTAATGCATGCAAAGCTCCAGCAGAGTATAAGTCAACATTAGGATAAATTTCCTTAGTTTCTATCATATAATCAGCCAAAAGTTCAGTCATTTCAAATATATTATCAATTTCTTCATGCTCTTTTTTATGTGTAAGATCAGGTATTTTTTCAACGCGTTCTATGTTACTCCATAGTTTTCGTGATATCTCTCTTAAAATTTTGGCACGAGGATCCCAAGTTTTATAGACTCGATGACCAAAACCCATAATTTTTTCTTTTTTATCAAGTTTTTCCTTAACCCAAGGAATAATATTTTCTTTTTTTTTAATCTCCTCGAGCATATATTTTATGACTCGTTCGTTTGCGCCCCCATGTAATGGACCTCTTAGCGTGCCTATTGCACTAGTGATTCCACTATAAATATCTGAAAGAGTGGAAACAGTTACTCTACATGAAAATGTGCTACTATTAATTGAATGATCGGCATGGCATATTAGTATCTTATCAAAAGCCTTTTTAAATTCATCGTGTGGTATTTTCCCCGTCATCATGTAATAATAGTTGCATGAATGAGATAACTCTTCTGAGGGCTCAATGACAGGTAAATTTGATTGAATTCTGTGAGATAAAGCAAGCACAGTCGGTATTTTAGCAATAATTCTAATGCCTTTTCTAATGTTTGCTTCTTCTGTAAATATATAATCATCAGGATCATAAAGTGAAAGAGCGGATATAGAGGTCCTTAAGAGTTCTATGCGGGTTGTATTTCGAGGATAGCTCTTTAATATTGAAAGCACATCATAAGGAATGTTTCTCTCTTTTATCAATTCATCTTTAAAATTACTTAGTTGAGAATTTGTGGGAAGCTTGCCATAAATAAGTAAGTATGCAACTTCTTCAAATGATGATTGGTGAACTAAATCTTCCAAGGAATATCCTCGATAGTATAATTTTCCATTAATTCCGTCAATATAGGTAATGGTACTATCATCAACATATATTCCAACCAAACCTTTGTAGGTTTTTGACTTATCAATTTCACATAATTGTGGTTCTTCTTTGACCTCATAATCATCACATATGAAAGTATCTGGAGATTCACAATATTTAGGTTTTTCTTTCATTTAATAATACCTTACATAAATATATTAGATTACAATTATCCTAAGAGAAATTAGCGTAATATTTAACTATACGTTTTATAATTCATTAATAGCTTTTTGAGATAAATAAGGGGAAATTTTAAACAATTCATTTTTATAACTTCAAGGATTTCCTAGCTAGGGATAATAAATATCGTTTCAATGATTTACTATGCAGAAATGTTCTCTAAATGGTCAATGGAATTGTCTGCCCGATTTACAAGATGTTGGTATAAAAAATAAATGGTTTCATCATAAAAATTTACAGAATTTAGTAAGTGATTTTATTCCATTGAAGATTCCTACAAGCTTCAATCTAATTGAGGGATATGAGTTATTTGAAGGAATATTTTGGCATTTTTTTGAATTTAAATTAGATTCGAAGTATAATCCAACACTTTATGACTATCAATTATGTTTTAAAGGTGCAAATTATAATACTAAAGTTTGGTTAAATAGCTTTTTTATTGGTGAACATAATGGAGGATTTACTCCCTTTAAATTTCTTGTTAACAAATATTTACATGAGGAGAGTAATCTTCTGGTCGTTCGAGTAGATAATACGCGTCAAAAGGATGGTATTCCTTCTTTATATTTTGATTGGTTTAACTGGGGTGGAATTTATAGAGATGTTGATCTATTAATCTTAAATAAAAGCAGGATAAATGATCTTAGAATTACTACAAAGCTAATTACAAAAAAAAAAGCGAAGATAGAAATTAGTTATAAAATCATTGGAGAAGTCAAACTCAAATGGCAGATTAGTGATTGTAAAGACCAATCAGTTAGCCAATATGGAAAAATTGATCACAAGTCCAGTAATGGTGATCTTAAACTGATAATTGAAAATCCTAAGCTATGGTCACCCGATACACCGCATTTATATCAATTCCAACTATTAAGAGAATCATCTGAAAAAGAAATATTATATCAAAGTAATTTTGGAATACGTCAGATTGAAGTATTAAATAGGTCAATTTATCTCAATAAGAAACAAATTAAATTAAGAGGGATCTGTTTACATGAGGAATATATGCCTTATGGACGCACGATACCTTATGAAAAAAGAAAAGAAGATCTTGAAAGAATTAAAGCTTTGGGATTAAACTCTGTACGAACCGCCCATTATCCTCATGATGAAAGTTTAATAGATATTGCAGATGAATTGGGGCTGTTAATTCTCGAAGAAATACCGGTATATTGGGATTGTAGTTATAAAAGTCGGAAAACATTCGTATTAGCAGCAAAGATGCTAAGGGAACTGATTAAAAGAGACTTTAACCATCCATCAGTGATTTGGTGGAGTGTAGGAAATGAAATTCCAACTAGTAAGCCTGAATGTTCTCGTTTTATGAAAAATTTGATGAATTTCGCACGAATGCACGATTCAACAAGAATTGTCACATTCGTATCTAGAAAACTTACTTCAGATTTATTTCGAAGAAACGCCGATATAGCTACTTTAAATACCTATTTTGGGTGGTATTTTGGTAATGTGAAGATGCTAAGCTTAATTTTAGATTGGACATATATTCCCCTATTCCATAAACCTTGGATCTTTACAGAATTCGGAGCAGGAGCAAAATATGGAGTTAGGGATAAGGTAAAATCGCCACATAAATTTAGTGAAGAGTATCAACTTAGATTATTAGACTATACAATTCGAACAATAAATTCAAAAGAGTATTTTAGTGGTTGGTTTATTTGGATCTTTAGAGATTTCAAAACAATTCTCAAAAATAATGAATACCAGCAAGGTTATAACCGAAAAGGTATTGTAAGTGAGAAATCTCATGAGAAGAAATTAATGTATAATCATTTACCAAAGATGTTAAATAAAAAAAGGAAGATAATAAATACTAGACTACTAGGCTTAATGTTATGGATAATTTTTTTTCCTTTTTCGCGATTACTAACGACTCATCTGGTAACTTTTCTTGCAACAAATATAGATAAGAAATCCTATGAGCGAGGAATTCGTCGCTTAAGTGATACGAACCAAAATTTCTGATGAGATTTCATTAAGATTTTTACAGTTCGTCATCTTCATTGCTTTTGCTAATGTTTTTTGTAAGTATTCCATATGTATACGAACTCCGTTTATTCCTCCGCCAACTGCTGCTCTTACCACATCTCTCCCAATAAGGACGGCTTCTGCTCCCAAAGCTAACATTTTTAATACATCATAACCAGTTCTCACGCCACCGTCAACAAGGACTTTAACTTTGTTTTTTACTTTGGAAGCAATCTCATGTAGAACGCTTGCTGTACCAGGAGTATGGTCCAAGACTCTCCCTCCGTGATTAGATATAACTATAGCGGAGGCTCCTGCTTTAATAGCATCTATAGCATCTTCTATACTCATGATTCCCTTAATGATTACCGGTAAATGAGTGGAATTAACCAGATTTCTTATATCATCTATACTCTTTTTAAAAACTGGTTGATCATGATTACTCATCGCAAATGATCCACACCCATCAATATCAGTACCGACGGCAATACAACCAATTTTCTCGGCTTTTTGGTAAAATTGTATCATAGTTTCCTGATCTCGTGGTTTAACAATTTTAACTCCCCATCCACCAGCCTCACCAATCGCATCAAGCCCATACGAATTTTTTAATGAATAGGTATAAGTGTCACCACGCCAACCTATTGTTCCTGCATTCTTACATCCAAGAACTACTGCTCTACAGAATTCTCTTTCAGTTATAACCTCATCACCACCGAAACTATTAACTCCTGCTATACTTGATCCCATAATAGGCATACTGAGTTTTTTTCCAAAGAAATTGTATGAGGTATTTGCTTCGAAATGTTCACCAATGAGTCTCATTTTAAGCATATAATTTTTCAGTGCGAGAACATTATTATTAAAGGATGCGCCTGAACCGATGCCTCCAAATCTTAAGGGTTTTCCATAACTTTGTCCTTGGCAAATTCTTGTAGAGTCGCCATCACAGATCTTATAGACTCCACATAATCCCATCATCTTATTTTGAGCGATTCCACGTATTTCTTCTAAAGTTTTTTCTTCTATCATATTCTCACTTTTAAGTATTATGTTTTATATTAAATGCTACAACTTTAAGGATTATACAAATAAATTATAAGAAGTATATACATTCTTGTGTTCTACAAATTTGAGCAAAAATAATAGGGAATAGAAAAATATTAAAGTGTCACTTTATTTCCTTTTTCAATGAGGTTTTAATTATCATGGATAAGAAATTATTTAAAAATACCTATAAGTTTATCTGCTCAAGTTGTGGAGAATTTTCTCATACTAATCGAGATTATTGTGAAGTATGTGGAAAACAAGATACTATTCATAAGGCCAGTAAGAAAGATTATGAACTATATTTTGAGAAAAAAAGTGAATAGTAATTGAAATTATTGCTAATGCATAACACCTTTTAGCTTGCCTTTAACAAAATTATTTTATAATAATTAAAAAAATTCTTAAAAAGTAGTGAATTTACTTATTTTTATTAGGATAAGCCATAAAGCGCACATCTAGGAGTTTGTCTAAATCTTGGTCGAGTTCTAAACCCATTTCATTAATGGTCTCCTTTATTGACTTACCACTATGGTAAGCCTTTAAGGCAATTTCAGAACATTTATCATATCCTAGTATAGGAGTTAAGTTGGTAACAACCATCAATAGTCCCTCTAATTGTGAATTTATTTTATTTTCATTTATGGCTATTCCTTTTAGACAATTTTCTATAAAAGAATTCACAGCATTACTCAAGATTTCAAGGGAATCTAAAAGGTTGCTGATCATAAGAGGTTTACACACATTTAAATCTAAAACACTTCCATAAAACTCACCTGCGGTTATGGTTGTATGATTTCCCATAACTTGTAGGCAAACCTGTATGAGTGCTTCTGATTGAGTAGGATTTATTTTTCCAGGCATAATTGAGGAACCAGGCTCATTTTGAGGGAGTATTAACTCAGATAGTCCAGCTCTCGGTCCGCTACCCATCCATCGAATATCATTTGCTATTTTTAAAAGAGAGATTGCTAATAAGTTTACTACACTGCTGACTTTTACTATTCTGTTATGGGAGGATATACTCTCTGCTTTGATAGGATTTGATTTAAATGGAATACTTGTTAGATTTAAAAGATGAGAAATCGTTTTAACTACAAATCCGCTAGTTACATTTAATCCTGTACCTACTGCTGTTCCACCAATAGGAAGATTATATAATTCTTTACTAGCTTCTTTAATTCTTTTAATAGATAGTTCTATTTGTTGTTTATATACATTAAATTCCATAGAGAGAGGAATAGGAACAGCATCTTGAAGATGAGTCCTTCCTACTTTTACAATATTATTAAATTCCCTAATTTTCTGATTTAATACGTCTAATAATTTCTTTAGTGAGGGAAGCATTTTTTGTTCAATTAAGTGAAGAGCAGAAATATGCATGGCGGTTGGAATCACATCATTCGATGACTGGCATCTATTGACATGATCATTTGGATGAACTGGCTTTTTTAGACCCTTTGGATATCCAAGTATCTGGTTTGCTCTATTTGCTAAAACCTCATTCATATTCATATTAGTTTGTGTTCCTGAGCCCGTTTGATAAATATCGATAGGAAATTGATCGCGATATTTATCTTCATTGAGTAACTCATCAATCGCTTGCAAAATTGCCTTAGAAATATCAGTTTCTATTAAACCTAACTCAGTATTTGCCAATAAGCATGCTTTTTTTAGTAATGCCAAAGCCTTAATAAATGTATATGGCATAGTTTTTCCACTAATTTTAAAATTTTGCAGTGCTCTTTGCGTATTAATACCCCAATATACTTGTTTAGGAACTTCTAATTCACCGAGTACATCTTTTTCTATTCGAAAATCCATTTTTATCTACACTTATTTTAACATATAATAATCTAAAATTAATAGGATAATTAAAAAAAGTTTACACTAATTTATCTCATAAAAAATTACATAAATTTTTTTTCTACTCAATTTTTTTATTGCATAATTAGGTGGTTATTATAGTAAATGCTATATTAATTATTTTAGATACTCTAAGGCAAGATTATGTAGGAGCATATGGAAATAATTGGATAAGAACTCCAAACTTTGATAGCTTTGCAAAAGAATCCGTGAAATTTACCAGAATGTACCCCGATTCGTTACCTACTCTTCCTGCTAGAAAGGCAATATACACGGGCAGACGGATTTTTCCTTTTACAGAAGATAAAACTGGAGAGACAAGAACGGTTCGAGGGGACTTTATTGGAGATGCTCTCGGAGCTCCTGGTTGGAGCACCATTTCAGATTCTCATGATACCCTAGCGGAGCGTTTTGGCAGAAAAAAGTATGTTTCGGCTTTATTTTCTGACGTTTACCATCAGTTTAAACCAGGATACAATTTTCAGCGTGGTTTTGATCAATGGGAATGGATCCGTGGGCAAGAAGAAGATGCATATCTTTCTGGACCAGAGATTTCAGACGAGTTACTTCAGCAATACTTAACTGTAAAAAAGAATGGTATAACCGCTGGTACAGTATTTGCCCAAGTTATGATGCGCCAATTTTTAAAAAATACACGATGGTGGCGCTCAGAGGGTGACACTTTTCCGGCGAAAGTTTTTCGCTCTGCAGGGGAATGGCTTGATATGAACTATCATTCATTGGCAAAAGGTAAAGGATTTTTGACAGTAGAATGTTTCGATCCACATGAGCCCTGGAATCCTCCTCTACATTATATAAGAATGTATGAAAAGGATCCAAATTGGGAAGAGGGATGTCGAAAGATTACTCATTCCCTTTATGGCCCTGCAAGAATACTTACAAAACAAGAACTAAAGAATTTAAAAACTAGATATTCGGCAGAAGTCACACTTGTAGATACATGGTTTGGTTATTTCATAGATTATATTAAACGATTGGGAATATATGATGACTCAATAATAGTCGTGGTTTCAGATCATGGGCATATGCTTGGAGAACATGGTCTGGTAGCAAAAGCTGCAAATCCATTAGGACGTGAAGTTGCTGATCTTGTCGCAATGATACGCTTTCCAGGAGGAAAACATAGTGGAAAAACTTGTGAGAAATTTTGTTACCATTATGATATTGCAACTACAATCTCTAACGCTTGTGGTGTCTCAACGAATAAGATGGAAGGAAAAGATCTACTAAAATTAGTAGAAAATGATGATCTTGTTTATTATGATCATGTTACAGTTGCATGGGGTGGATCTGTTGCGGTATATGACGGAGACTTTTGGTATAATGGATTTGTCTGGGACACAAAAGGTGGGAGGCTATATGATGTAAATATAGATCCAAAATTAACTAATAATATTATAGCAGAAAAGCCTGAAAAAGCTAAAGAACTATTAAAGCTATCTTGGAACGATGCTCATGATCCCATTGATATGGATTTTATGTTAAAATTTAAAGAAGTACTTGGTTGTACCCCAGTAACCACAAAATTAACGAAAGATGAATAAAAAAGTGATTAATCTTTTTCATTCATCCAATTATCTCTTATATCTTTGATTGCTGTCCCTGGCATAACATTTTTTGGGCAGACACGATTGCATACAAAATATTTTTGGCATGCAGGTACAGCATCCTCTTTATATACACGAGTAAGAATACTTTTTTGTTGTGCTGCACTTATTCGTGAATCATTAATAAATCTATCCGCTTTAGCAAGTTGTGCAGGTCCTAAGTAATTCGAATTTATACGATTTACAGGACATGCCCAACATAATCCACATAAGATACAATAAACTAAGCGTTCTATTTTTTTCATCTCTGAAGGAGATTGCTGAGATTCAGGAGTATTGTCACTCCATTCATTCTCCAAATAGGGTTCTATTTCATGATAAAATTTCCAGAATGGTTCCATATCCACGATGAGATCCTTAATAACTTTCATATTAGGCATTGGCTCTATTAAAATTTCAACTTTTTGATCCCAACTGGGAAGATCTCCAAATTTGATTTCGGGTAAATTACTTGGTTTTTTCAGGGTCTTTATCTTAGATACTTGAACTCGACAGGCTAAAGAGGGCACCTTGTCAACTGTCATTCCACAAGATCCACAAATTGCACCTCTACAAGCATAGCGAAATGCTAAAGTTGAGTCATAGTGATCTTGAATATAAAATAGCGCTTCCAAGACACTCATTCCTTTTTTAAGAGGAACTTCATATCGTTCATAGTTTACATTACCATTGCCTGGGTTTCTATAAATTAAAAACTTTTGATTTTTTACCATATTCATTACCTCTAATATGTCCTCTCTTTTATTTCGAATATTCCTAATTTTACTGGCTTTGTTTTAAGATCTAAAACATCTTTATTTCGATATACTAACGTGTGATGTAAATATTTATTATCATTTCGATCTGGAAAGTCTAACCTGTAATGCGCCCCACGACTTTCTCTTCGCCATATTGCTGCAAAACAAGTACATTCTGCTAAGTCTAACATATTGCGAAGCTCAAGTGTTCTTACTAATCCGTAATTAAATTTACGATCTTCTGTTATAACATGTACATTTTTAAATTTTTCTTGTAAATTCTTTAATTTCTCATATGCAATTTCAAGGTCTTTTTGATTTCTAAAAACACCTACATTTTTATTCATTATATCACCCATAACTTCTCTTATTTCTACTGGTTTAGAACCTGAGTTATTATTCCACTCTTTGAATAGTTTTTCAACAGCATGAATCGTATTATTTTCAACAATCTCAATTTCCTTTTGCGGAACTTTTTTAGGTAATCCTTTTTTGAGTAGGTTTCTACCAATAGCTCTTCCAAAAACAGAAGTTTCTAGAAGAGAATTGCCACCAAGTCGATTAGCTCCATGAACGGATAGGCATGAGCATTCTCCTAAGCAATAAAGACCAATTAAATCTGTTTCACCAAACTCTCCGCTATATTTTGTAGCAATACCCCCCATAGAATAATGCTGTCCAGGTTGAACTGGAATAGGTTCTTCAATTGGATCAATTCCTGCAAAAAACATGCTAATTTCACGGATTCCGGGAAGTCTTTCTTTTATTTTTTTAGCTCCTAAATGAGTGAGATCTAAATGAACATAGGCATCTTGGATCCCTCTTCCTTCTTGAACTTCTGTTTCTTCTGCTCTTGCGACTATATCCCGAGGAGCAAGCTCTATTGCTTCGGGAGCGGTTTTCTTCATAAATCTTTCATGCTTATTATTAAAAAGATAGCCTCCTTCTCCTCGTGCTCCTTCAGTGATGAGAATGTTAGATCCATAAAGGGTAGTCGGATGGAATTGGACGAATTCTACATCTTGCATAGGTATTCCTGCTCTAAAAGCTGCTCCATTTCCATCTCCCGTATTAATTAATGCGTTAGTAGATTGTTTATAAATCCTTCCAAATCCTCCAGTAGCCAAAACTATATACGGAGCTCGAAAAATTACTAATTCCCCCTTAGCAATATCCAAGCTTATTAAACCAACTACTTGATCTTTAACTTTAATTAAGTCGATGAGGAAATATTCATTAAAGAAAGTGACCCCTTTCCGAATACTTTGCTCATTTAAAGTATGGAGTAATGCATGACCCGTCCTATCTCCCGCATAGCATGTCCTTGGAAATCCCGCTCCACCAAAAGGTCTCTGAGCTATTAGACCAGAATCAAGACGAGAAAAAGGAGCACCCATACTTTCAAACTCTACGACTATTTTTGGGGCTTCTTCACACATAAACATAACAACATCTTGATCAGCAAGATAATCTGAACCCTTCACAGTATCAAACGCATGACGTTTAGGTGTGTCATCCTTGCCGACTTCAAGATTTCCTAATGCTGCATTGATACCTCCTTGTGCCGCTCCAGAATGGCTTCTTACTGGATAAACTTTACTCAATACCGCAGTATTCCATTGAGTGGATAATTCTAAGCCCGCTCTTAAGCCACTAAGACCTGCACCAACAACTACAACATCAAACTCTTCGATTTTCATTACAATTAGTTTTATTCTATTGAATAAAAATATTCCACTAATAATCTATAAAAGATGAGAGAAAATTTTAAGCAATGATACACTAGCGGAAAGAATCCAACAACTTTTCAAACTTATTTTTATTTAAATCTTTTTGATACAAAGGCCGCTTATCCATGTTATAAATACGTATATTTTCCTCATAAGTTCTTTTATTAGAGTTAATATAAAGCACTCCTAAAGCATATTTTTTTGTATTTAAAGCTAATTCCATCGCCCGCTCTTGATTATAGGGATCATGAGAATCATCAATATAATAGCTGTTTTCCTTATACCATTGAAAGGTATTAACTTTATTGAAAGTGACACAAGGACACAATAAGTCAATAAACGCATATCCCTTATGTTGGATCGCTTTTTTCAATACTTCTTTAGTTTTACCTATATCTCCCGCAAATGCTCTGGCAACAAAAGATGCATTTAACGATATTGCTATTGCTACAGGATTGAATGGCTCAGTTATCACCCCAAATGTCTGAACTTTTGTTTTGAATCCTAATAAAGAGGTAGCAGATGCTTGGCCTTTTGTTAATCCGTAAACTTGATTGTTATGTACGATATTTACAATATTGGGGTTATATCGGATCGTGTGGATAAAATGATTACCTCCCTCGCTATACGTGCATCCATCCCCACTTACTGCAATAACGGTTAAATTTGGGTTGGAGGCTTTAATTCCAAGAGCAGCAGATAAGTACCTCCCATGAAGACCATTATAACTATGGGCTTTCATAAAATGGGGGAATTTACCAGCTTGTCCAATACCTGATACAATAACTATATCTTTTGGTTTAAGTTGAAGTTCAATTAATGTTTCTTTCATAGTTTTTAAAGCACTAAAATTGCCACAACCTGGACACCAATGCAATATCCCATCATAATCATATTCTGTATTACTCATTTCAACCCCCTCCAATAATTTTATTAAGATGATTTAGAATTTCCTCCACCGAAAACACATATCCGCTATATTTTAACACATGTCGATCCACTGTTATATGTGTCTCAGTTTCTACTAATTTAGCAAATTGGGCGGTAACATTTTGTTCAATGGAAATTATAACTTCTGCTTTCTTCAAATAATTTGCTACTCTATCATGAAGGGGATAAATTTGATTGAAATGCAAGAAAGCCACCTTATCATTGTTTAATCTCTCTAACGCTTCTTTAATAAGATAGTAATTACTGCCCCAGCTAATTATCAGATATTTATAATTTTCATTTCCTATTAACTTTGGAGGTAATGCTGCATTTTTTAATAATTCTAATTTCATTAAACGTTTTTGGACTGTTTTAATTCTGATTTTAGGATCTTCTGTGATATTTCCATATTCATCGTGTGTATGGCTATCTGCATCTACTAGCCCGTCTCCATAACCAGGTACTCCTCTAGGTGAGATCCCAGTTTCAGTAAATTTATATCGCTCATAATCTGCATCAGTCTTGATAATGTACTTTTCGATTGATAAATTTTGATGGTTTAAGGTGCTTAAATTATAATATGAATCGACTAGATACTGGTCAGTAAGAATAAATACGGGTACATGATACTTTTGAGTAATATTGAAAGCATTTTGAGTCAATGTAAAGGCATCTTCAATAGTGCCTGGTGCAAAGATTACACGAGGAAAATATCCCGCACCAGCATAAAGAACCAACTCAATATCTTCTTGACAAGTACGAGTAGGCATTCCAGTAGAGGGTCCTGGTCTTTGTCCGACCACGATGACAATAGGAAGCTCAGTCATTCCTGCCAAACTGACCCCTTCGGTCATCAAGGAAAATCCCCCTCCAGAAGTTGAAATAAATGATCTTGCCCCTGCATAAGAGGCTCCAAGAGTCTTATTAATAACACTGATCTCGTCTTCTGATTGATCGACAATCATTCCGAAGTCTAAAGCGTGTTGGGCAAGAAAGGTACCTATCCCCGTGGATGGTGCCATAGGATAAAAGCATGCATAGTTACAACCACCTGCAATCGCGCCCAAGGCTATTGCCTGTGTACCATCTAAAATATAATCATCAATAATTTTGGAGTTGCTTTTAATTTGGATTTTCCTTATCTCATTCTCGGCAATAAGCTTTCTTGCTTTTTCAAATCCAATATTTACTGCCTTGATATTATTATCAATTATTTCCTGTCTTTTTGATTTGAAATTTTCTTTAATTAATGAAAAAAGTATTTCCCTATCCGTATTTAATAGATTAGATAGAAAACCTAATGCAATAATATTGGAATAGATCTTCCCTCCTAATTCAACTGCTAATTCAGTGAAGGGTATTTCTATTAGTTTACTCTTTAAATCTAATCCTACGTTAAGATAATCTTTTTCTCCTATGATAATGGTATGTTCTCCAATTCGATCCGCTAGATGTGGAATTGCATCTTCGTTTAAAGGAATAAGAAAATCAATGTGTTGTAGGTAAGCTCGGATGGGTTTTGAAGACACTCGAATGCTAGTGGAGTTTACACCTCCCCGAGTTCGAGACATGTATTCACGAGTAGCAAAGACATAATAGCCCGAATTCTTTAAAGCCTTGGTTAATAATGCTTCAACCGTCTGAATTCCTTGGCCTGCGGAACCACAGAGGACAATAGTGATATCAGGACTTTTTAGTTCAAAATTCATAAATAATCAAATTAAAGTTATAAAATCGTAAAATAATACCAATTGATATTAAGTTATAATAGCTAGGGAGGAGCTATGATAAAAAAGCTTTTTTTATAGTTTATAAATCATAGATATAAAATAACTCATTAAGGACGTTTAAATTATAGATTATTAGAAAAAGTTTTATTAAAACTTAAAGAAAATAGATATTAATCTTGAAAATAAATGAAAATTGATTAAAAATTTTTAATGGTATTAGCAATTGGGAGGGATAGCTATTCGTTTATTAGAATATGAAAGTAAAGAATTATTCAAGGAATTTGACATACCATTAGCAAATTACATAGTCATTTTAAAAGGAGATGACATTGAAAAGAAGCTCGAGAATTTTCAATTTCCCGCAATTGTTAAATCACAAATTGCAATAGGGAGTCGAAAAAAAGCAGGTTTAATTAAAATTGCTCAAACAAGGGATCAAGCTTTAAGATTATGCACTGAATTTTTCGAAAAACAAGTAGGTGGTTTTAATGTAGAAGCAATTTTAATTGAGGAGTTGGTTTCAATTCTGCATGAATATTATGTTTCAATTGCATTGGATCCCTCGGGACGTCAGTTTTATGCAATTACAAGTAGAGAAGGAGGTGTTGACATCGAAGAAGTCTCAGCAAATAATCCAAAGGCTATAATAAAGGAACCATTTTCCTTAAGAGGTGGCTTATCGGAAGCGATTACCGAAAAGATTAGTAGAAAACTTGAATTTTCTCACGAAAACTTAGAAATAGCTAAGGATTTATGGAAAAAATTGTGGTTAATTACACTTCAATTGGAAGCCCAGTTGGTCGAGATCAATCCATTAGTATTAACACCAGATGGACTAGTGGCAGTTGATGGAAAGATGATTTTAGATGACGACACAAGCTTTCGGCAACCTATAGTGAAAGATTTACTAAAGAAAAAGGCTTCTTCATTAGAAAAAAGAGCAAAGGAAGCAGGATTTTCATTTGTTGAATTAGAGGGTGAGGTGGGGATTTTAGCAAATGGGGCTGGTCTTACAATGGCATTATTAGATGTCCTTTCAAATATGGGCTTGAAACCGGCTAATTTTTTAGATGTTGGTGGCGGAGCTAGTAAGGAGCGAGTATATAAAGCATTAAAATTACTTATTAAAATAGATCCGAAAGTTATCCTAATAAATATTTATGGGGGGATAACACGATGTGATATCGTAGCTGAAGCAATTGTACAAGCATTACATGATTTTCATAACACACCTCCAATAATAATACGCTTAACAGGTACGAACGATCAAGAAGGAATTGATATATTAAAGCAAAATAATATTGACGCCTATCGTGATGTCATGGATGCTGTGAATAAAGTAATGGAGGTAATGAGTTAACAAATGTATATTTCTGAAAAATCTAAAGTAGTCGTACAAGGAATAACTGGTAATCAAGGAACATTCCATACAAAATTAATGATAGATTATGGGACGAAAATCGTCGCAGGGGTTAATCCTGGCAGGGGTGGAAAGCAAGTTTATGGCGTTCCGGTTTTTAATACAATGGTAGAAGCAATTGAAAATACAAGATGTAATACAAGCATTATTTTTGTGCCAGCAAAATATGCCTATGGAGCAGTGAAAGAAAGTCTATTAGCTGGAATTTTTATGACTGTTATAATTACTGAAAATATCCCCGTTTTTGATATGATTAAACTCTATGAGATGGCAGAGGAGAAAGGTCTTCATTTACTCGGTCCAAACTGTCCAGGGATGATGATTCCAGATAAAATTAAATTGGGAATTATGCCAGGAGATATGTGCCATTTTGGGGAGGTAGCAGTCATCTCAAAAAGTGGAACTTTATCATATGAAATAACGAAGGCGATTGGTAATGAAGAAATAGGCGTTTCAGCATATATTGGTATAGGAGGAGATCCGGTGAGAGGAAAGACCATGAAAGATGCTATTGAATATTATTCTAACGATAATATTACTAAACTTATGGTTATCATCGGTGAGATTGGAAGTGATGAAGAAGAAAAAGCAGCAGAATATATTAAGAAATATGTAGATAAGCCTGTGGTCGCTTACATAGCTGGAAAAAGTGCACCAGAAGGAAAAAGGATGGGGCATGCGGGAGCTATTATCTCAGGAGACTTTGGAACTGCTCAAGGAAAAATCAAGGCGTTACAAAATGCAGGATGTCATATCGCAGGAACTCCTTGGCAAGTGCCCCAAATAATTAAAGAATTGTTATAGATTTTTCTTACTTTTATGTCTAACATACCTAAATTGTATAATAATTAAGAAATATTAATATAGAAGTTATTAGATTATTTTTCTATCATTTAACTATTAGATGATTAAAAAATGGCTTTAACTCCACTTGAAATTTTAAATGGAACTTTTAGTTTAATTTTCGTTATAGTTTCTCTAATTGTCGGACTATTCATAGCTTCTAGATATCTTCAGATCAAAAATCGAACACTTCTTCTGGTGGGCATAACTTGGATAGGGCTCACCACTCCATGGCTACCAAGTACCATTTCATTTATTGTATATTTAATTACGTCTACAGGTTTAACTCCGGTGATATATTTTACCATTGGTAACATCGCCTCGCCATTAATTTTAGTAATTTGGATACTTGCATTTACAGATCTTAGATTTAAAAATCGACAGAAATTATTGGTTATAATTTATTCGATCATCGGAATTGCTTACGAAGTGTATCTTGTCTATTTTCTTGTCGTTGATCCTAACATAATAGGAGATCTTACCGGGATTTTTGATGTCACTTATAAAGGAATAGTGCTTTTATTTGCTATGTTTATCGTTATTAATGTGCTGGTAACTGGTGTTCTCTTTGGGCAACAATCACTACGTTCCAAGGACTCTATTATACGATTAAAAGGAAAATTTTTAATAGTCGCGTTTATATCGTGGGGTATTGGGGCAATAATGGATGCTGCTTTACCTCTGAATATCTTTACTCTAACTATTGCAAGAGTGATTTTGATCTCAAGTGCTATAGAATTCTATATCGGATTCATTTTACCGCGTTTCATTAAAGATCTCTTCATTAAAGAATAATTCTTTTTTTCTATTTCTATTTCTTTTTTTTATACTAGCTTATTTGTATCTGAATATTTCTAAAAAGCTCCGAAAGTGTTGGGTGAGCGTGAACTAAATCCTTAAAAATGTTTAAACCATTTTTTAGTTTAATTAAAGGAACTATTTCATGGATTAAAATATCTGCTGAATCTCCAATAATATGGCACCCGAATATCTTATTGTTAGCATATATGAGTTTTAAAATACCACGTTTTAATTTCATCAAATTTCCTCGAGAAGATTCGGAGAATTCTGTCATAACAGTTTTATAACTAATCTTTTTTTTCTTAAGTTCTTGTTCAGTTTCGCCTATAGACCCAATTGGAGGATTAGTGAAGACGGCATATGGAACATTTTCAAAATTAATGGGAATCTTTTTTTCATTAAATATATTATGAATAACTAATTTCGACTCCCGTAGCGCCATGTGTGTAAATTGGGTTTTACCAAGGATATCCCCTATGGCATAAATATTTGGATTGGTGGTTTTGAGGTATTCATCAACAATAATGTTTCCATTATTATCTGTTTCTACTCCAGCTGCTTCTAAATCCAATCCTTCAGTATTGGCTCTAAATCCGGTAGCAATCATAACTTTTTCAGTCTCAATTTTATGACCGTTATTAGTCTCTATAAGACATTTACCTGAAGAACTAGATATTTTCGATGTTCTTGATTTTGATATAAAATTTATGCCATCTTCTTCATAATATTGCTTTATAGCTGTTGAGATCGTCTCATCTGCGCCATAAATAGGTCTATCATTTGTATCAATAATATAAACTTGACTTCCGAGAGTATTAAATGCATTTGCGAATTCTAAGGAGATAAACCCTCCTCCAACAAAAGCAATGGATTTTGGTAATTCTTTTAAATCGAATATGGTCTCATGTGTAAGATAATTGATATTTTCTATACCCTCGATTGGAGGAATCCAAGGTTTAGTTCCCGTTGCTATCAATAAATTCTTCCCATTGTATATCTCATTATCTACTTTCACCGAATGACCATTTATACAACGACCATTTTTTCTTACAAAGTCAATATTATCAAATTGTGCTAATTCTCTTTCATTCGCATCTATTGCATCGTTTATCAGTTCATGAATGTATTTCATAATTTTTTTGAATCTTACATCAACTTTTTTAATACTAATCCCAAATCGATACGCATTTAACGTATCTTTGTATAATTTTGTAGCATATATCATAGCTTTTGCTGGTATACATCCATTAACAATACACTTCCCACCTAAAAAACCCGCTCCCACTAATAAAACTTTTTTGTTTAATGATGCAGCAATTTTAGCTGAGGGAAAACCAGAAGTCCCAGGACCTATAATTATGAGATCGTAATCCGAAATATTAAATCAACCCAAGAAGTAATTATAATTGACAGATATATCGTCATTTTTTATTTTATATTGACTATAACTAATAATTTTATAATTTTTGTTCTTATAATTTATTAATAGTTATTTGTACAGTTTTACAATAACCAGTAATAGATTCTAAGAACAACTAATATTTTGCAATAAAATAATTTGTAATTGATAACGATCAAGAATTTCGTCAAATCTCTACATTGAATTTGAGTTTTTCAGTAATTTAGATATTCCAAAACAAAATTCATGGAAAAAATACACCCTTCTCATTGAAACAAGGGAACTGATTCCCATATTAATTCTGTGAGAAAAATTTATATTAAAAAAGACTCTCTAAATATTAATGGTTTTATATAAGTATAAAATAGAATAATATTAAGTGAGAACGAGAGAATTGGCGCAAAAAAGTATTTATGAATATGACGCAAAAAAACTATTAGCAAGTCAATTGCCCAAATATTATCCTGATTTTGAATATCATAATAAATTAGTTATAATTGATTGTGATACTGATATAGAGAAAGCTATAAAAGAAAATCCATGGATAGAAAACGAAAAAGTTGTGGTCAAACCAGACCAACTCTTTGGAAAAAGAGGAAAAGCAAATTTGCTTTTACTCGATGCGAATTGTGATGAGATGAAAAATTTTTGCTATAGCAATTTAGATCGAGTATGTGAGATTGGAAACGTACGGGGCGAATTGAAACGATTGCTCGTTGAACCTTTTATTCCGCACGAAAAAGAATATTATGTTTCGATTACCTCTGACCGGGATTCTGATATCATTCATTTTAGTTTCGAAGGAGGTATCTTTATAGAAGAGAATTGGGACAAAGTACATCATATTCCCGTTCCTATAGATATGGATATTAATAAGTTTAATCTTAAAAATAAACTTCCAGATCTAGGAGAATATGAGGCTATTTTAATCCCATTCATAAAAGCATTGTTTCAAGTCTATCGAGATCAAGATTTTACCTTTTTAGAGATCAATCCATTCGCAATTACCAAGGATAAAACCATCGTACCTTTAGATGTGAAGGCACGATTAGATGATACAGCTCAGTTTCTCCATCCTGATACGTGGGGGGACCCAAATGATCCCATCGAATTTCCCGCAGGATTTGGTCAAGTAATGACAGAAGAGGAGTCTAAGATTAGTGAACTTGACGAAAAAACTGGTGCATCACTTAAACTCAAGATATTAAATTCCGAAGGAAGGGTCTGGACGATGGTTGCAGGAGGTGGAGCTTCGGTAATTTATACTGATACTATTGTAGATTTAGGGCTTGGACCTGAATTAGGTAATTATGGTGAATATTCCGGAAATCCATCTCGAGAGCACACTGAAATTTATGCTCAAACAATTATTGATCTAATAACGAAGCATCCTGATCCAAAGGGTCGTCCAAAATACTTAATAATTGGTGGTGGGATCGCCAACTTCACTGATGTTAAAGCTACTTTTACTGGGATTGTTAATGCAATTCGAAATTCAGTTGATAAACTAAAAAAGGCAAATGTCAAGATTTTTGTCAGGCGAGGAGGTCCCAACGAAAAACAAGGATTAGAACTTATGAAAAAAGTAGGGGAAGAGACCGGAATACCTATCGAAGTTTATGATCGATATACACATATGACGAGAGTTGTTGATTTAATAAAAAAAATGGAGGAAAAAGTATAATAACAAGGTGATTATAATGGAAGACTACGAGTTATTTGATAGAAATACTCAAGCGATAATATATGGGTTTCAAACCAACGCGATCCAGCGTATGTTGGATTTTGATTATGTATGTCGAAGAGAAAAACCTTCTGTTGCGGCAGTTATACGCCCAACTCAAGATGCGGCTATTGCTTATCATAAAGTATTTTGGGGTGCTGAAGAAATTGTTGTTCCCGTTTATAAAACACTTCAGTTAGCGATAAAAAAGCATTCTGAAGCTGATGTGCTTATAAACTTTTCCTCATTTCGTTCCGCATTCCCGACAAGTAAAGAAGCTTTAGAATCAGATACGCTAAGAACTATTGTTATAATAGCGGAGGGTGTTCCTGAAGGACAAAGCCGAGAATTAATCAAAATCGCGAATGAAAGAAATAAAATGATAATCGGTCCAGCTACTGTTGGGGGAATTAAAGCCGGCGCGTTTAAGATTGGAAATACAGCAGGTACCATTGAAAATATTATATTATCAAAATTGTATCGCCCAGGTTCAGTTGGATTTGTATCAAAATCGGGAGGATTATCAAATGAGATGAATTTCATGATTTCTCAAACATCTGATGGAGTCTACGAAGGAATTGCCATTGGAGGAGACAGATACCCTGGCTCTCGATTAATTGATCATGTAATAAGGTATCAAGCAAATCCTAAAATTAAAATGATTGTTGCATTAGGAGAGATTGGAGGAAAAGATGAATATGCCATAGTAGACGCACTTAAAGCGGGAAAGATTACTAAACCAATTGTAATATGGGTTGCTGGAACTGCTGCCAAGATACTTCCCTCGGGATTACAGTTTGGCCATGCAGGAGCAATGGCTGGCAGTGAAATGGAAACTGCGGAAGCTAAGAATAATGCTTTGAAACAAGCAGGAGCAATTGTTCCTGATTCATATGAGAATTTAGATAAGGCTATAAAAGAAACCTTTGAGAAGTTAAAAGCAGAGGGTAAAATTCCTCCAGTAGAAGAGTTTGAGCCACCGGAAGTTCCTTTAGATTTTAAAGATGCTAAGAGACTTGGATTAGTTCGAAGATCGACTGATGTAGTTACTACTATTTCAGATGATAGAGGGGAAATTGTCACGTTCAATCAAGTTCCACTTGACGAAATAATACGGGAAAAGAAGTCAATTGGATATGTCATTGGTCTCCTCTGGTTTAAGAAAGAATTGCCAGAATTTGCTCAAGAATATATTGAAATGGTCATAAAAATAACCGCAGATCATGGTCCCGCAGTTTCAGGCGCTCATAATGCAATAATCACAACACGCGCAGGAAAAGATCTCATGTCAGCATTAGCTAGTGGAATCCTAACGATAGGTCCGCGATTTGGTGGCGCAATTTCAGACGCCGCTAAGTATTTCAGAGAAGCTATACAAAAAGAGATGAATGCCTTAGAGTTTGTTCAGTATATGAAAAATGTTGTCCAAATCAATATTCCAGGAATTGGTCATAGAGTTAAATCGGTACAGAATCCTGATATGCGAGTGGAATTGATAAAAAAATTTGTTCTAAATAATTTCCCAAAACATCCCCATTTAGATTATGCTTTAAAAGTAGAAGAGATAACTACAGCAAAGCGTAACAATTTAATCCTTAACGTGGATGGATGCATCGGAATAACATTTCTGGACTTATTGGAAAATTTAGATTTTTCAAAAGAAGAAATTGAGGATGTTATTGAGAGTGAAGCATTAAACGGTCTTTTTGTCCTTGGACGCTCCATTGGAATGATGGGACATATTTTTGATCAGAAACGCCAAAGATCAAGATTATACAGACAGCCTTATGATGAGATTCTATTTACAAAATAAAATCTTTTTTTTTATAAAATCAAAAATAAAATAGTATACAAAATTAGAAAAACAAAATATTAACAAAAAAGGAAATTTAGAATGAATGATATTATAGAGAAAGCAAAAACCCATTTTGGGCAACTTGTTAAAGAACAACTGGAACGAGTCGAAGCACTAAAAGCTGCTGAAGATTGGACTGATTATTCCAAGATCGATAAAATTATCATAGGTGTTGCGGGTGGAGATGGAATTGGACCTGAAATAACTAAGCACGCTCGGCATATCATGGAATTTCTATTGAAAGAAGAGATTGAAAACGGAAAAGTAGAGGTGCGAGATATTGAGGGTTTAACAATTGAGAATCGAGCTAAAGAAATGAAAGCTATCCCCGACGATGTCTTAAAACAACTAAAAGATTGCCACGTCATTTTAAAGGGACCTACGCATACTCCAAGAAAAGGAGATGGATGGCCTAATATCGAATCTGCCAATGTAACTATGCGACGAGAGTTAGATCTGTTTGCGAATGTCAGACCAGTAAAAGTTCCCGCCTTAGGAATTGATTGGATGTTCTTTAGGGAAAACACAGAGGGCGCGTACGTTTTAGGATCTAAAGGAATCGATGTGACCGATGATCTAGCTATTGATTTCAAGGTGATTACTACTCAAGGAGCAGATAGAATTATCCGACTCGCATTTGACTATGCGAAGAAAAATGATATTAATCGGGTCTCAGTAGTTACTAAGGCGAATGTTGTAAAAAAAACAGATGGAAAGTTTCTCGCAATGGCAGAAAAGATTGCCAAGGAATATCCCGAAGTGAAATGGGATGATTGGTATATCGACATCATGACAGCAAAACTTGTTGACCCCGCTCGACAAAAAGATTTTAAAGTTATCGTTGCTCCAAATCTATATGGCGATATTGTCACAGACGAAGCAGCACAAATACAAGGTGGGGTTGGAACAGCTGGGAGTGCTAATATAGGAAAGCGATATTCGATGTTTGAGGCTATTCATGGGACTGCTCCTAGAATGGTAGAAACTGGACGTGTTCAATATGCAGATCCTTCAAGCATCATAAAAGCAGCAGCTCTTCTAATTAATCATATTGGTTTTGTGAAAAAAGCTAAGAAACTTGAGATGGCATTAGATATTTGTGCTCAATATGAAAAGAAAGTAGTACTCACTGGAAGAGATACTGGTGCTAAAGGTGAAGATTATGCAAACTATATAATGGAAACTATCCAAAATCCTAAACTAGAAGAAAAGTGGAATAGCTTCCAAAAATAATATTAATGTTTTTTAAAAACCTATTTTTTTTAATCTATTTTACTAAAGAAACAAGAAATTTTCATTTTAGGTAAACTGTTTTAATATTTACGAACTCTTTAATACCATGATAAGAGAGTTCTCTTCCATAGCCACTTTCTTTAATTCCACCAAAAGGTAAGCGGGGATCTGAACGTACATAAGTATTAACGAAGCAACATCCAGCTTGAATATTTTCTCTTGCCATTTTATTCCCTTTTTGTATATTTTTAGTAAATATTGAAGCGCCTAAACCGAATATGGAGTCATTCGCAACTTCAATAGCTTCATCTTCATTTTTTACAGTTATTATTGAAGCTACTGGTCCGAATAATTCCTCTTCATATGCTGGCATACCCTTTTTGACATTGGTTAATATTGTTGGAGGATAAAAAGCACCTTTATTATTTGGTATCTCCCCGCCTAGAATACATCTTGCTCCTTTTTCGATACTTTTAGTTACTTGCTTGTGAAGCGCATCTCGAAGATCAAATCGCGATTGGGGACCGATTTGGGTAGTCTCATCTAAAGGATCACCCATTTTGTATTTTTTCATCTCTTTTATAAGAAATTCTTCAAATTTATCTTGTATTTGCTCTACGACAATAAATCTTTTTGCTGCAATACAACTCTGGCCCGAATTAATTAATCTACTTAGGGCACAAACTCGAGCAGCATTTTCAAGATCAGCATCCTCCAAAATCAGGTAAGGATCACTCCCACCTAACTCTAAGACGGTCTTCTTTAGGACTGCCCCCGCCTTTCTTGCAACTGCTTTCCCAGCAGGGACACTGCCTGTTAAGGTGACCGCTTTGATAAGGGGATGATCAATAATTTTATTCACATTTGAACTTCCTACTAATAGCGAGCGAAAAGTATTTTTCGGAAAACCTGCTTGTGTAAATACATCTTCAATGGCTAAGGCACATCCGAATACATTTGAAGCATGTTTTAGGAGACCTACATTTCCCGCCATTAGACTGGGCGCAGCAAATCGGAAAACTTGCCAAAAAGGAAAGTTCCAAGGCATTATTGCTAACACTACTCCAAGGGGTTGATAGCTAACATAACTTTTAGTAGCATCGGTTTCTATAACTTCATCTTCAAGAAATTTTTCTGCGTTTTCCGCGTAATAATCGCAAACCCAAGCACATTTCTCGGCTTCTGCGATACCATCCTTAATGGGTTTACCCATTTCTAATGCCATTAGTTTTCCATATTCCCTTGAGTTTTCTCTCAATATTTTTGCAGCTCGCTTCATAAATGCAGATTTTTTCTCAAAAGACACGTTTCTCCAGGTTAAAAAGCTTTCTTGTGCTTGTTCAATAATTTGACCTATTTCATCAAGAGACATTTCCTGGTATTCTTTTATAATTTCTCCATTGTATGGATTAATAGATTTCATTTTATCATTATGCCTTTTTGTATTTTTTATATTTTAGATCTTTGTAATATCTATAATAAACAAACCTTTTCTTGTAATTCTTCAATCAATACTTTTTCATTTTCGGAATAATCTACAGGAACATTAATA
>Ga0180433_10001958_pt1 | contig 33309 bp, 32 predicted proteins | sample SS_ome_8_FD_132980 | JGI IMG/M metagenome (GOLD analysis project Ga0180433, IMG submission 132980) | Hypersaline lake sediment archaeal communities from the Salton Sea, California, USA - SS_1_D_1 metaG | ecosystem: Environmental > Aquatic > Non-marine Saline and Alkaline > Hypersaline >...
CCCTCTTCAAAAGTTGAAGAGGTGGCCGCTTCACTGGTAGATCAGGCCGACCTGGTGATCAATGTAGTTGATGCGACCAATCTTGAGCGTAATCTTTACCTCACAGCAGAAGTATTGGAACACAATGTGCCTGTTATTATCGCTTTAAATATGATTGATGAAGCCGGACACAAAGGCATCCATATAAATATTGAAGCGCTGGAACGGTTTTTGGGGGTGCCGGTTATACCGACAGTAGCAGTCAGCGGGGAAGGTTTGAAGAAACTGGTTGAATCTATTCCTCTGGCGAAGGTAGCGGCGGTTGAGAAAAAAACTCCTGATGAGCGCTGGGCATACCTGGGAGGGATTATCAGGGATATCCAGGAGATTGAACATCGTCATCATAACTGGATTGAATCGCTGCAAGATGCAAGCCTTAAGCCTCTTACCGGGATACCCATTGCGGCACTGGTTCTATACTTCGCTTTTCAGATCGTCATTGGGCTGGGGGAAATTCTTGCCGGTTTGATCGAAACATATTTTTTTGCTGCCCTCTATGAACCGCTTCTGATCGAATTGAGTTTGTTGCTGGGCGGAAGCGGTTTTTTCCACCAAGTATTAATCGGGAAGTTAATTAACGGCTCCATCGCTTTTGAAGAATCAATGGGAGTCCTGACGACAGGGGTGTTTGTCGAACTTGGGGTGGTCTTGCCGTTTTTAGCGGTTTTTTACCTTGTTCTGGGTTTTCTCGAAGATTCCGGTTACCTACCCCGTTTGGCAGTAATGGTTGATCGCGGTATGCACCGTATTGGTCTGCATGGATATTCAATTATCCCGATGATTCTTGGATTTGGCTGCAATGTACCGGCTGCTTTATCAGCCCGTAACCTGGAAAGCCGGCGCGAACGTTTTATTGCCTGTACACTGATGGCCGTTGCAGTCCCCTGTATGGCGCAATTGGCGATGATTGTCGGGCTTGTTGGTCGTTTTGGCGGAGCTTACCTGGCCGTTGTCTTTGCCAGTCTCTTTTTTATCTGGATTGTCCTGGGTTTGATTATCGATCGAGTTTTACCCGGTTACACTCCTTCTATGGTCATCGAGATCCCCCCTTACCGGATCCCGAGCCTCAAGGCCCAGTCAAAAAAACTTGGGATGAGAATAAAGGGTTTAATTGTTCATGCTACTCCCTACATTCTTGGGGGTATCTTGTTTGTTAACATTTTGTATACTTTGGGAGTAATCGATTTTTTGGGTAATCTTTTTTCTCCAGTCATTCAGGGGTTACTGGGATTACCCGGTGAAGCGGTTTCTACTTTGCTAATTGGGTTTTTACGTAAAGATGTTGCGGTAGCGATGTTAATTCCGCTTGGCTTGAGCGCCCGCCAGGTCGTGATTGGTGCAGTTGTCTTGGCTGCCTATTTCCCATGCGCTGCCACTTTTACTGTTCTGGTCAAGGAGTTGGGCGCGAAAGATATGTTCAAGTCAGCGCTGATTATGATCGTAACCGCTATAACTGCCGGTTTTATCCTTAATCTTTTGCTGGATCGGATTGTTCCTGCCGCCTGGCTGGCGTCAGGCTTAATAATTTTGGCTTTGATTCTAGCTACGCTTTTTGGCAGTACATCCGATCGCCGTGAGTTGCAGGATCTTGATCATGCTGCCTGACAGATCGTAGTTAGTGATCGCCTGTTGTCAGTCAGCAGCGGGATATTTTTAAGCAGCGGTTTTCAAGCCTTCTAACCCGATGATACAATGCTGCTTTGGTTAAATCAGCTCCGGGCCGGCGGAAGCAAAAAGCGGCTGACATGTCCAGCGCTCTTTTTGATAACTTTAGAGCAGTACAATAATCGCGGCAGCGATGTTCATAATACTTGGCCAATTCGATCAAAGCAATCGGATTGGCTGCTTCATTTTCAATGATCTTTTTCCAGATCGAAACAGCTGCCGGCCAATTTTGCTCTTTTTTATAGTAGCGGGCTAACTCCAGTGATGCTTCAACTGACAGCGCTGAATGGTTTCCCTCTACCGCCTTCTGCAGATACGAGATGCCTTCGTTGGTTCGTTTCGCTGTGATTGAAAGTTGGCCCAGGGATAGAGCTTCCGCCGGGTGCTCGATGCAGCTTCCGCCTCCCAGTAATGATATTCGCTCCAGCAAAGTAACCATGGAAAGAATATCAAGAGCATTATGGTGAAAAACTGTTTTCAGACGTTCCGTTTTGTTGTGGCGTAAGTATTCAAAATAGACAGCTGGTATTTCAGCCCCTGGTATGTCCCCATGGCGCCTGAGTCCAAGCAGGGATTCTTCGATTGAACGCAGAGAGCGCGATTTTAACCTCTTCCGCCAGAGTGTGCGGGCACAGTGCAGCAGATCAAGATGTAATTCAGGTTCGGTCTGCCTTAACCCTGAAAGTAGCTGACGGGTTTGGAGCAGGGGTAGATCGAACATTTTGCCGTTAAAGGTAATCATCATTGGGTGTGCCGAAACTTCAGTGGAAAAATGACTGAGGATCGCTTTTTCTTCGGCCGGGTGCCGCAGAAAATACTGGCGTAGAATAAAAAACTGATTTTCCATCCATCCCAAGCCAATTAGAAAAGCCCAGGTCCCCGTTCCTCCGGCCAAGCCGGTTGTTTCAATATCAAGAAAAATTGACCGGCAGGGATCGAATGTCTCAAGGCGAGGCTCGCGAGCCGGCAAAGCCAGATTGGAACCGCAGCAGGAAAGGATTCCTTCCAGGGTGTTGTTCCCGTGGCGGTAATTGAGCGGGAACCTCTGCTCGCGCAAATAACAAAGACCGAAGTCTGTTTCCACCTCGTGGCTTTCACCGGGAAAGAGGTGGTCATTGTTCAGACCTATTTTTCCCGCAGCCAGCTGTCGTCCGCTTACAATCTCGCCGCTGCGCCGGAAACGCTCTAATCTGGTCCTTAAACTGCCTGTCACTTTAAAATCACTTCAATCAGCTTCAGAGCCGGTAATTTTTGGGCGTCATGGCTGTTGCCGGCAGCGCCAACACAGGAAGGGCATCCATCAAGGCAGCGGCAACTGTTGATGGTTTCTCTGGCTGCTTTAAAAATACTCTGGTAGTTATGAAATATTTCCTCACTATAACCAACTCCCCCGGGGAAATTGTCATAGAGATAAAGCGTTGGCAGTCCGGAAAAAGGAGATTTTACCTGGCAAACAGCACGCAGGTCACGCGGGTCGCTCATCATGAACAAGGAGGCTACCTGGGGCATGAGATTGGCCAGGCCAATCAAACCGGATTGAATGTCCGAGGTACTCATGCCGTCAAGAGCTGATGCTGTAAATCCGAGCCAAAAAGCAGTGGTAGTCATCTCAGTTTCCGGCAGGTTAACCGGACCCGAACCGATATTTTCATGAGTGTTGAAACGGATTTTCTTAAACATCGATACCAGGGCATTTAAATGGACTTCTCCGCAGTAACAATTGACAGCGTTCTGTTTTACTGTAAAAATGTCAAGAACCTGCAAACTAACATCAAGATTGGCATCAGTAAAGTAGTTGACCTCAACTTGACGGACATAAGCTTTTTTTTCATCGAAATCGAGCTTTTCGACCTGGTACTGCTTGCCGCCGTGAATATAAATCGCCTCTTCGTGGACCAGCATCGGCGCACTGAAACGATCTACCTCACCGATAACCCGGGGGGTAGAACCACTGGTGTCAACAATAACTACATTTTCCTGGGCTGCACTGCGCAACGAAATGTTTTCAGCCGGATAAGTGTCATCCATCCAATGATAACAGCCGTCACTGAAATAGAGCACATTTTCGTCGGTTAAAAATCTTAAGATATCATCAACATCTTTTTTTCCGAAGAGCGCTTGATCGCGAAAAGGAAGCTCAAAGGCGGCACAACGGACATGATTGGTCAGGATCACCAGGTTATCCGGGTCGGCTACTGCTCTCTCCGGGCTCCGACCGAAGAAGTAATCGGGATTACTGATGATAAACTGGTTTAATGGTTCGCTGTTTGCCACCAGCACGGCCAGTGATTTGCCGCTGCGCCTACCGGAACGTCCGGCTTGTTGCCAAGCGCTGGCGATACTTCCGGGATACCCGGTCATGATACAAGCATCAAGGGCGCCGATATCAATCCCCAACTCAAGCGCATTGGTACAAACTACACCCCTGATTTTACCGGATCGCAGGCCCGCTTCTATTTCCCTTCTTTCGCTTGGTAAATAACCACCGCGGTAGCCACGGATCCCGCTATCTTCGCCAGGCTTGCTCTGTTTAAGTTGATGCAGGTAAGTGAGCAGGACTTCAACCCCGATCCGACTGCGGGTAAAAATAATGGTCTGAATATCTTTCGCCAGTAAGCGACCGGCCAGTTGTCTTGACTCCAGCAGGGAACTCCGCCTAATGCCCATCTCAGGGTTAACCAGGGGCGGGTTGTAGAGAATAAAATGCTTTTCTGCTTGCGGGGCGCCGTTTTCTTCAATTACTGAAACCTGTTCTCCAATTAATATTGAGGCCAGTTCCCCGGGATTGGCGATAGTTGCCGAACAAAGGATAAAAACGGGATTGGCTCCGTAAAATGAACAGACTCTTTTTAAACGCCGAATTACATTAGCGACATGGCTGCCAAATACCCCACGGTACTGGTGCATTTCGTCGACAACGATATATTTGAGATTGTGAAACAGTTGAGCCCATTTGGTATGGTGAGGCAGGATCCCTGAGTGCAGCATATCGGGATTCGTTACCACGATCTGTCCGCTTTTGCGGATGGATTGGCGCAGACCTGGTTCAGTATCACCGTCATAAGTGTAACAACTGAGATTCGGATCAAAACCTGTAGTCAGATCACGTAGCTCTGCCACCTGATCCTGGGAGAGTGCCTTGGTGGGGAAAAGATAGAGGGCCCGGCTCGATGGTTCTTTGATCATGGAGTTAACAGTGGGTAGGTTGTAACAGAGTGTTTTACCGGAGGCGGTTGGAGTAACGATTACCGTGTGTCTATCTGCCAAGATTGTTTCAATGGCGTGTGCCTGATGGCTGTAAAGTTTTTCGATGCCCCGATTCTTCAGGGCGTTGATCAGGCGAAAATCCAGGTAATCGGGGAACTTGCAATAGCAGCCTTTTTTTTCCGGGATGATCTCCCAACGGGTGACGTTGTTCATAAAAGACGGATCTTCCCGCCATTCCTGCAGTAAACTAGCTAAAACTGTCATCCTCTGCCCCTTCTTAAACATCAGTTTGTTATACATCGAGTATATTCGCCGTAAATATTTATTATCCTACCCGACATACAAAATCTTGTCCAAGGGCAAAGGATTTAAAGCCCTTTTGCAGAATATGGTATTGAGCTTGGCAAAAGTAAGATCTGTAAGATGTTTTTCATTGGGTTACCTTGAATCAGGGGCCTAAATTAAATCAGTTATTGCGGAGGTTTGAAGAATGCGAAAAGGATGCCCTTATGGAAGTCACCGGGTTATTGAGCCGAAAGGTCTTTTGCCGCAGCCTGCATGGCAGATCGACAATGATATGAAAGTCTATGATAACGAAGTGCTGATCGATGTTGAAGTATTGAATATCGATTCAGCGAGCTTTACGCAGATTGAGGAAGAAGCGGCTGGAGATGAGGCGCGCATCGCCGAAATAATGACCGGGATAGTGACCAAAAGGGGAAAACATCATAATCCCGTTACCGGCTCAGGGGGGATGCTGATCGGTAAAGTAGCCCAAATCGGTCCACACTGGAAGGGTAAATCTCCCTTAAAAGTTGGAGATCGCTTGGCAACTCTGGTTTCCCTTTCCCTCACTCCTTTGAGGATCGATAAAATAAAAAAAATCCACAAGGATATTGATCAGGTGGAAATTGATGGTCAGGCGATCCTTTTTGAAAGCGGTATTTATGCCGTACTGCCCGCTGATCTGCCCCAGACCCTTTCCCTGGCGGTGCTCGATGTGGCCGGAGCAGCAGCCCAGACTGCCAAACTGGTTCGGCCCGGTGATCGAGTGGTGATCATTGGGGCAGGAGGAAAGTCGGGACTGCTCTGCCTGTTTGAGGCGAAGAAAAGAGCCGGCGTCACCGGCCAGGTGATCGGCATTGCCCCGCGGGAAACTAGCAAAAAACGAGCTGAGTCGACCGGTTACTGCGACCAGGTATTAATGGCCGATGCAGCCGATGCCCTCGATGTTATGCATCAGGTTGAAGCAGCTACCGGCGGAGCGATGGCTGACGTGACTATTAACTGTGTCAATATACCCAATACTGAACTGTCATCAATCCTTGCCACCCGCGATGGTGGGATTGTTTACTTTTTCAGTATGGCAACCAGTTTTACTGCCGCCGCTTTAGGGGCTGAGGGCGTCGGCAAAGATGTAACGATGGTTGTTGGCAATGGTTACACCAAGGACCATGCAGCGATATCTTTGAACATTATGCGTGAAAGTCCGGTATTAAGAAAAATATTCGAAGCGCTATATACTTGATTACCAGCAAGACGGTCTTCTGTTAAATTAAAGCTTGATCTTTTTTAAGTAATTCGATGCGGAGAGGACGATAAAGATGACCATAAAGCCAAAACTCAACCTGAATAAATCAATGGAGCTGTTTGACGAAGCAAAGCAGTTATCACCGGGCGGGGTGATGGGCATTCGCAGGCCTTATAATTTTGTAGAAGGCGAATATCCTATATACATCTCTCACGGTTATGGCGGCCATATTGTTGATGTGGACGGGAATGATTATATCGATATGCTTTGTGCCTACGGTCCGATTATTCTTGGTTATAATGAGCCGGAGATAAACAAGGCCGTAGCTGAGCAGATGGAAAAAGGTTTTTGTTTTTCCCTTGTTCAGCAGGTCCAGAACGATTTGATGAAAAGACTAATTAAACTGATTCCTTCTGCCGAGATGGTGCTGTTGGTGAAAACCGGCTCGGATGCTACCGGTGTTGCAGTCAGAGTAGCGCGCGGTTACAGTGGAAAAGATAAGATCTTGCGCTGTGGTTACCATGGCTGGCATGATTGGTGCGTTGAAGTCCATGGCGGTGTTCCCAAAGCGATTCAGGATCTAACTGTAGAGTTTCCCTATGGTGATCTGGCAACCCTGGAGAAGTTACTGAAAGAGCATCAAGATGAAGTGGCTGCCATTATTCTTACTCCCGTTGGGCATCCCCTGGCACTGCCGGTGTCGGCACCACCGGATGGTTATCTGCAGGGAGTACGAGAGTTAGCCGATCGATACGGGGCGATCCTGATATTTGATGAAATTAGAACCGGATTTCGCGTAGCTATGGGTGGGGCACAGGAAAAGTATGGGGTGATACCCGATCTTTCGACCTTCGGAAAAGCCATGGCCAATGGTTATCCAATCAGTGCCTGTGTCGGTAAAGAAAAGTTCATGAAGATTGCTGAGAAAGAAGTGTTTATCAGTTCTACCTTTTTCCCGAACAGTATGGAAATGGTTGCTGCCATGAAATGCCTTGATATTCTTGAGCGGGAAAAAGTGATCGATGTTATCTGGGAGCGCGGGGAGAAATACCTGAGAAGCCTGCAAAATATCGTCAGCAATTCCGGGGTGCCGGCAAAGGTTTCCGGTATTCCACCCATACCTTTCCTGACCTTTGAGAAAACCGATAAGAGTTACAAAGAGCGGCGAACCCGTTTTTATACAGAAACCATCAGGCGCGGCCTTTTCATTCAACCTTATCATCACTGGTACATATCTTACCGCCATAGCGAAGAAGATCTAAAGCAATCTCTCGACGTGATTGAAGAAGCACTTGCCATAGTGGCTGCTGAATATCCTGCCTGAGCATAATTTCTAAGCGGAGGTTACTGTAGTGATGCAGTCTGAAAAAATGATGCTAAGAATCCGTGTGAGTGAGCACGATGTCCATTATGGTGGTGGCCTGGTGGATGGAGCCCTGGTGATTAAGTTGTTTGGGGATGTGGCCACTGAGCTGTTAATCCGGCATGATGGTGATGAAGGTTTGTTCGCTGCCTATGACCAGGTTGAGTTTAAAGCCCAGTTATGTGCCGGAGATTTTCTAGAGGTTTGGGGTTGGATCGATCGGATCGGCAATACTTCGCGGCATATGCAGTTTGAGGCTTATAAAGTAATTGCCAATGCAGATATGCAGAGCTGCCCCTCTGCCTGTAATGTCTTGTCTGAACCCAGCCTTGTTGCCCGGGCCAGCGGGACTTGCGTCGTTCCTAAACATTTACAGCGAAATCTGCAGGGGCTTAAATTTATCGAATCTGGAGGTCGTGAGGATGAATAAACTGATCATTACTGCCGCCATGATCGGGGCGGAGGTAACCCGCGAACACAATCCCAATCTGCCGGTAGCTCCGGTCGAGATTGCCGATGCAGCTTACGATTGTTACGAGGCCGGAGCCTCTATTCTTCACCTGCATGTTCGTGAAGATGATCAAACCCCGACCCAGTCCGGTGATCGGTTTAGGGAGACAATTGAGCTGATCAAGGACAGATGCAATATTGTTATTCAGGTTTCTACCGGCGGTGCAGTGGGGATGACAGCCGAAGAGCGTTTGCAACCGGTTTACCTTCAGCCCGAGATGGCAACCCTTTCGACGGGTTCAATTAATTTTGGTGACGATGTTTTTTTAAATCCTCCAGCTTACCTGAAGGAGTTTGCCCGGGTTATGAAAGAAAATGGGGTTAAAGCAGAAGTCGAGGTTTTTGACGTTGGGATGATCAATAATGCCTTACAGCTGGTAAAAGAGGGTTTACTTGAGGAGCCGTTGCATTTTGATTTTGTGATGGGCGTACCGGGCGGAATCCCGGGAACCCTGAAGAATCTGCTACACCTTGTTGAGAGCATCCCTTCTGGCAGCACCTGGACTGTTGCCGGTATGGGGCGTTACGAATTGCCACTGGGGACTGCTGCCATTATTATGGGCGGTCATGTGCGGGTCGGTTTTGAGGATAATATTTATTACGAAAAAGGAGTTTTGGCGGAAAGCAACGCGCAGCTGGTTGAACGGATTGCCCGGGTGGCAGATATCCATGGACGGACAGTAGCTTCGCCTGACGAAGCACGTGGTATTCTCAAGTTGCGATAGCATGATCGGTCGAGAATTGTGATTATTTATTGCCGCTAGTGGCACCCCTGGTGGGTGCCACGCTTGATTAACTCAGTAGTAACAGCAGAGGCGATCTGACCGGCACTTTCAGGCCAGGATGGAGCGATCAGTAGATCGGTACTTGTAGCTTGGCTTGCCAAGCGATGCACCACTACAGAGGGAGCCAAAATTTCCAGGCAATCACAGAGGGGGGGGATGTAATCTGCCAGCTGATTATAGACCTTCACTTTGCCTGCCGCATAGTCTTTTGCCAAAGAAGTATGCTTAATTACCTGGAGATGATGAAATTTAACCCCTTCAACTTTAATTTGGTTAAGAAAGTGAATAGTATCGATGAACATTCTCGTTGATTCTCCAGGTAAACCGAGTATAATGTGTGCACAAACGGCAATGCCCCTGTGATGAGTCAGTTCAACCGCCCTGGAAAAATCTTCAGCAGTATGCCCGCGATTGATCTTTACCAGAGTTTTGTTGTGGACAGACTGCAGGCCGTATTCGAGCAGAAGGTAGCAACGACGGTTGTACTCTTCCAGCAAATCCAGGATTTGATCTGAGATGCAGTCAGGGCGGGTAGCAATACTTAAACCGATTACTTCGGGATCGGCAAGGGCCTGATCATAAAGATTACGTAACTTTTTAATTGGGGCGTATGTATTGGTATAGGCTTGAAAATAGGCAAGGTAAAGGGCAGACTTATTTTTTTTCTTGCCGCTGGCGATCTGCTCCTCCAGGGATAATGGTTTATATTTGCCGCTAGCCGGCGAAAAAGAAGGATTATAACAATAGGTGCAACCGCCTTTATTCACAACCCCGTCACGGTTGGGGCAAGAGAAACCGGCATCGAGGGGAATCTTATATACCGGCTGCCCAAATTTTTCCCGGAAATAATCATTTAAACGGTAGTACCATCCAGGCTCCCTGTAAATCGGCTGTTTAGTCATGTTCTGATTCACCCTTGGTGAAGCGGTTTTTCCTTTCAATTCCAGCCGGCCGCTCAATGTAAAGCATTAAAACAGCAAGATCTGCCGGGGTCACCCCTTCCATTCGTGCCGCTTGCCCTAAGGTTGCCGGCCTGATCTCTTGCAGTTTCTGACGCGCTTCGCGGGATAGGTTATCCGCTTTTTGGTAGTCGAAATTGGCTGGAATTTGTTTTTCAAAGAGGCGGTTTGCTTTATCTACCAGCTGCTGTTGTTTGTCGATATAGCCTGCATATTTAATCTGGTTTTCGAGCTCATTAACGGTACCTTGGGGTAGGGAAGGCAGCTCTTTTCCTTCCCAGTTTTGGAAATCAAGGTAACTGATTTCCGGTCGCCGGATCAATTCCAGGGCATTGACCGGATGCTGTAGGGGAGAAGATCCCTTTGCCGCCAGTAATTCTTCGATCCTGCCACCGGGGTTGTACCTTAAAGAGGAAAGCCTTTCAATCTCAGCTGTAATAAATGTTTCTTTTTGCTTGTAAAGATGGAAGCGTTCATCGTCTACCAGGCCTACTTGGCGTCCCTTTGCCGTTAAACGCAAGTCGGCATTGTCTTGTCTTAACAGCAGACGGTATTCACTACGTGAAGTAAATATCCGGTATGGTTCCATTACACCGCGGGTTACCAGGTCATCAATCATTACCCCGATATAAGCTTCATTACGTTTCAGGATAAAGGGATCTAAATTTCGAATCTGTCTCACAGCGTTTATGCCGGCAATCAAGCCTTGGGCTGCGGCTTCTTCATAACCAGTAGTGCCGTTAATCTGCCCGGCAAAAAAAAGACCGTTTAAAGCTTTTGTTTCCAGGGTATTTTTCAACTGCAGTGGTGGAGCATAATCATATTCAATGGCATAAGCTGGACGCATGATTTCAACTTTTTCCAAACCCTTAATTGTTCTGAGGAATGCTTTTTGAATTGCCGGGGGGAGGCCGGTTGAGATGCCTTGTAAATAAAGTTCATCAGTTTCGGCACCTTCAGGTTCAATAAAAACCGGATGGCGATCGCGATCGGCAAAACGGACGATTTTATCTTCGATCGAAGGGCAGTATCGCGGTCCACGGCCTTTAATCAAGCCGCTGTAAATTGGAGCAACGTCAAAATTATTGCGAATAACCTGGTGGGTTTCAAGGTTGGTATAAGTCATCCAACAGGGGATTTGCTGATCAGGGACTCCTTTGTTGGTCATAGAGAAACCGGGTGCTTCAGGTTCACCGGGAATCGGAATCAGTTCGTTGAAATTGATGCTGCGGCGATAAACCCTTGGTGGGGTGCCCGTTTTGAAACGATCAAATTGAATGCCTAAATTTTGTAAATTTTTTACGAGGTTAAAGGACGGGGTCAGGCTGCCGGGAGCAGCAGTGTAATGCAGATCTCCGAGAAAGATCTCAGAACCGAGATAAACACCGCTGCAAAGGATTACCGTCTTGCATCGATAGCTGGCGCCGCTGCGCCCGATTACTGCAGCCAGCTTACCATTTTCAATCGCTAGATCCTCGGCCATATCTTCACGTATGGTCAGGTTGTTTTCACTTTCCAGACTGAGCCGCATACTATGCTGATAGCCGCGCTTATCAATTTGGGCCCTTAAAGCTTGGACTGCCGGCCCTTTGCCTGTATTCAGCAAGCGGACCTGCAGTAAATTTTGATCGGCAACACGGGCCATTTCGCCACCGAGGGCATCGATTTCTCTGACCAGATGACCTTTTCCCGGACCACCCAGAGAAGGGTTGCAGGCCATAAAGGCAATTTGATCAAGGTTGAGACTGAGCAGCAGGGTTTTGCATCCGAGACGGGCCGCTGCCAGTGCGGCTTCGCAGCCGGCATGACCGGCACCAATCACGGTAACATCGTAGCTGCCAACACTTGACTGATTCAAATCTTCATAGATCATCTGTGTCACCCCGGTTACTCAACAAAACTGCGGGCTATCGGCATGCGCCGTCCCGAGCCAAAGGCACGGGTTGTAACTCTTAATCCTGGCGCTGCTTGGCGTCTCTTGAATTCTGCACGATCAACCATATAAATTACCTTCTCGACTAATGTTTTGTCAAATCCGCGATTGATGATTTCTGGGCCGGAGCGGTTTTCTTCAATATAGAGTTGAAGAATCGGATCAAGTAGTGCATAGGGTGGAAGGGAATCCTCATCTTTCTGCCCAGGACGCAGCTCCGCCGATGGCGGTTTTTCAATGGTCCGCTGAGGGATAATAGCGCTACCGTAAAGGGTATTTAAGTACTTGGCTAATTCATAAACCATTGTCTTTGGCAAATCGGCAATAACCGCAAGACCACCGGCCATATCGCCGTATAGAGTACAGTAGCCAACTGCCAGCTCTGATTTATTTCCGGTCGCCAGGGCCAGGTAACCTTCGCGATTTGAAGTATGCATCACAATGTTGCCGCGTATTCTGGCCTGCAGGTTTTCTTCTGCCAGGTCGAGCAGCGCCTCACGATTTTCATTCAGCAGGTTGACAAAAGTTTTAAAAGGTTCTTCAATTTTAATAATCCTGCTTGAAATCCCCAGGTTCTCTGCCAGGGTCAAGGCGTCGTCAATACTGTGTTCAGATGAATATGGAGAAGGCATAAGCAGACCAAGAACATTTTCGGCGCCTAGCGCTTCTACCGCCAGGGCAGCGACTACTGCCGAGTCGATTCCTCCGCTTAAACCAAGGACTACCTTGCTAAATCCAGTTTTCTTGACATAATCGCGCAGACCAAGAGTTAAAGCTTGACAAACAGTGCTGATGTCATCAATGCCGGGTGGGCATAGCTCCTTGCCCGGACAAAAAAGGGTTTCACTTTCAAAAAGCATTAAATCTTCCGCAAATGAAGGGCAGCGGTGAAGAAGCTCTCCCTGATTATTAAAAACCAAACTTGAACCGTCAAAGATCAATTCATCGTTACCGCCAGCCTGGTTTACATAGATGACGGCAGTCTTGTATTTTCGAGCTAAATAGCTAAGCAGTTCTTCACGCATTTTCAATTTTCCCAGATGGTATGGTGAGGCCGAAATATTAATCAGTAAACGGGCTCCCTGGGCAAATAAATCGGCCAGAGGATTAATGGCGTACAGCGGATTGGTTTCATATCCTTGATCATTCCAAATATCTTCACAGACAGTGATTGCCGTTGGGATGCTGTTAAGATCAACTGTAAAATTTTTTGAGGAGCGCTTAAAATAGCGCGCTTCGTCAAAAACATCGTAGTTGGGTAACAGCGTTTTCCGGTGCACTGATTTAACTAGGCCATGTTCCAGGAGCAGGGCTGCGTTATATAGTTTATGCTGATCAAGATGTGATGAGCCGATTATTACTGCCGGACCTAGTAAAGTTAAGGGCAAAATTTCTTCAGTCAGCAGCTCTCGTTCTTTTTTAATAAAACTTTCATAGAGCAGCAAATCCTTTGGTGGATAACCGCTGAGGGCCAACTCGCTGAAAATGACCAGGTTTGCCTTTTGCCTGGCTGCTTTTGCGATAGCGTCTTTAACCTTTGCCACATTATCACTCAGGGCAGCTATGGTTGGGTTTAACTGGGCTAGTGCGATCCGCATTTAAACACCCCGCAATAAATAAAAGCTCACGGGAAAGCGACTTTCCCCCGTGAGCGTTTTTCCCGATAATTTAAAGATTTACCCTGGCTGCATTATAAACAAGGGTTTTGTCAAAGTCAATAGCAGGAAAATGTTGGTGGAAAAGAATCATGCAACTTGCCATAGTCCCTGACTTTTTCTTATAATGTTGTTAGCCTTAAAGAATCATGATGGAGGTGACAGAATGCTGGAAGTTTATATTAAGGACGGTTGCCCTTACTGTGAGAAGCAGGTTGAAATATTTAATCGAAAAGGGTTGGAATACAAGCTCTACAACCTGAGCACAGACGACGAAGCCCTGAGAAAAGCACGCGACATATATAATGCCGACAGGGTTCCGGTGGTTGTAGAGGACGGCGTTGTTAAAAACATCGGTTTTGGCGGTGGAGGCTGAAAAATCTAAGTTGGATTGCCGTTGGCAAACCTAACGAGGATCAATATGAACAACCGTTTGACAGTGAAAGCAATTGCTGATCCGGTTTTCAACCCTGTGCGCAATATTATGGGCCTGGTCTAAGCTAAGATCGCTATTGACGCCAATATGGACGGTAACTACCTTCCATGATCCATAATCATGGATTCCGAGGTCATGGGCATCAATTACTCCTTCAGTCTGGATGGCACAGTCGATGATCTTTTCCTGCAAGTCTGCTTCTGGAGCTTCACCCAGCAAGCTGCTGCATGATTGACGGGCAATTTTTATCCCGGCGTAAATAATAAAAAGCGCTACAACGAAGCCAAAGTAGGCATCAAGAGTTGGCAGTCCCAGATAGCTGCCGGCCAGAGCGATCAATACCAGAAGAGAAGACAGTGAATCGCTTCGGTGGTGCAAAGCATCACCGGTCAGGGCTGCAGAATTAATTAATTTACCCAGTTTAAAAGAAAAAAAGTACATAAATTCTTTAACCAGTATGGAGATCGCGACCACAATCATTGCACTGATGCTGGGTATAGCGCTAACTCCCCGGAGGAGCCGGTTGTACGAGCTGACAACAAAGAGGGCTCCAGCTGCGATTAACATTAGGGCAATCACTAAACCGGCTAAATATTCAATTCTGCCGTGACCATGGGGGTGTTGCGGGTCCGGTTTCCTTTTGGCCAGAGAGAAGCCGATTAACACTACCAGTGAAGAAAATATATCGGAAGCGCTATGCACTGCATCGGCAATCAAGGCAATACTATTGATTAACAGACCGAACAAAGCCTTGGCCGCAGTTAGTAAAAGATTTCCGAGGATGCTGCCCCAGCTTTCGATCAGGGCAATTCGGTAGCGCTCAGCGGGGTTGTTCAGGTCACGGTTGACAACGATTTTTTCTGCTAACTTATCAGCAAAATTTTTCAAGTCACTTTCCCTCCGCCAGATCTCAGATTATTATACCATAATCAGGGTTAGCTCCCTGATTACTAGATGTTATGGCCATAGAATTAATCAAGTCAGAATTAAAGAGCAGATTGATGCAAGGTTGATCCTGTCCGAAAGGGGCAGGATAAACCTGTGGCAATGTAGAATTTTTATCAAAACTGATCTAAACAGTTTTTGGTTCGATTGTACTACCAGGTAAACGGAAGGGGTTATTAATAAAGATGAAAATCAGAAAAGCTGTAATCCCGGCAGCCGGTTTGGGAACTCGATTTTTACCGGTTACTAAAGTCCAACCTAAAGAAATGCTTCCGATAATTGATGTACCAACTATTCAGCATGTAGTTGAAGAGGTGGTTGAGGCCGGAATTAAAGAAATCCTAATCATCACCGGCCGAGGGAAACAAGCCATCGAAGACCATTTTGATAAAAACCCGGAACTGGAAGATCTGCTTAAGCAAAAAGGTAAAACTGCAGAGCTTAATGAAGTTTGCCGCATTAATGATCTGGCCGATATTTTTTATGTGCGCCAGAAAGAACCACTGGGCTTGGGACATGCAGTCCTCTGTGCCAAAAATTTTATTGGGCAGGAACCCTTTGCAGTTTTGCTTGGTGATGATCTGGTTTATTCAGAGGTGCCGGTTATCGGTCAGTTGATCCGGGTATATGAAGAAAAAAAAGGCACAGTTCTTGGCTGCCAGCGGGTGGGCATAGAAAATATTCAAAAATATGGCGCTGTTGAAGCAGATGATTATAGCGGAAAAGTAGTCAGGGTACGCAGCCTGGTCGAAAAACCCGAACCGGCGAAGGCGAAATCTGATTTGGCTGTTCTAGGGCGCTACGTGATTGAGCCGGATATCTTTAAGATCCTGGAAGAAACTCCTCCGGGTGCCGGTGCTGAAATTCAGCTGACAGATGCCTTAAACACATTAGCAGCAAGACAGCCGGTTTGGGCATATGAGTTTGCAGGCAGACGCTACGATGTTGGCGATCGGCTCGGCTTTCTTGAAGCAACCATAGATTACTCATTAAGACGGGCGGATTTGGCTCCCGGTCTGACCGCCTATCTAAAAACCCTTGATATCTGATTAGAGAAACCCTAATTAAGGAGGTTTCATAATGCATCATCATTCTGCACCACTGGCTCCTTTAGCAAAGGATTTGTGCAGTGGTAACCTCGATCTGAAACATTATGTCAATGAACTTTGCGACCGATTGGAAGATGTTGACAAAAAAGTTGAAGCATTTCTACCGGAAAAAGAGCGACGGAAAAGACTGCTCGAAGAAGCCGATCTGCTGATCAGAACTTATCCGAACCCGGCTAAGAGGCCCCCGCTTTATGGAATACCAATTGGGGTAAAAGATATCTACCGCGTCGATGGTTTTCCTACTTGTGCCGGCTCAAAACTCGATCCTTGTTTACTCGCTGGAACTGAAGCAGATGCGGTAAGGCTTTTACGCCACTCCGGCGCACTTGTTTTAGGTAAAACCGTCACTACCGAGTTTGCCTATTTTGATCCGGGACCAACCCGGAATCCCCACAATCTGAACCACACCCCGGGTGGTTCCAGCAGTGGCTCTGCGGCGGCAGTAGCGGCCGGATTAAGTCCTTTAACTTTAGGCACCCAGACGATCGGTTCGATCAACAGGCCGGCGGCATACTGTGGTGTAATTGGTTTTAAACCCAGTTATAACCGAATTTCCACTGCCGGGTTGCTCTATTTCTCCAGATCAGCCGATCATGTAGGCTGCTTTACCCAGGATGTTGAGGGAATGATCTTAACAGCCCGCATCCTCTGTCACGACTGGCAGGAGATAACCGTTAAATATCGGCCGGTTTTAGGGATACCCAAAGGCAAATACCTTGAACAGACAGAACCTGAAGCCCTTGAATTTTTCTATGGGCAAATTAATCAACTTAAAACTGGGGGATATGAAGTTAAAGAATTGCTTGCTCTTAATGATATTGAAACAATAAATACCTGGCACCGAAAACTAATCTCGGCGGAGATGGCTGCTGAGCACCATGATTTATTCGCCCGCTGCTCAGAATTGTATCGCCCCAGGACTGCTGAAATCATTGAGGAAGGACAGGCAGTATCCAGAAATGAATTATTGGAAGCGCGGCGTCAGCAGAAAATCTTGCATGATAAACTGGAAAACCAGATGCGTAGGGAAAAAATAGATTTATGGGTTACGCCTGCGGCAACCGGTCCTGCCCCGGAAGGGATCGAGGCAACTGGCAATCCGGCGATGAGCTTGCCCTGGACTCACTGCGGATTGCCAACAGTTTCTGTCCCAGCAGGTAAAGTGGCAGGTGGTCTACCACTCGGGTTGCAGCTGGTGGCGCCATTTATGGGTGATGAGCTTCTTCTTGCCTGGTCCGCAGGGATCGCGGAAATATTTAGTGATTACCAGGCTTATAATGCTTAGAGACAAAGGCGGCCGGTAGTTTTAAGTGATCGCTAGCCCTTAATCCGGTAATCAAGCAACCTTTTTATTAGAGAAATGATCGAAAATGTAAGCTGCTCCGCGGGTAATGATTACTGCTAAGATAGTGCGGGTAGTGATCATTATTACCGGATTGGCGCCAAAAACTGAAAAAAGAAAAGTATCTTCGATTACTGAATGTGAAATACTGAGGAAGATCCCAATCAGCAGTAGATCTCTTTTTTGCAGGAACCCTTCCCTGGAATACTCGATGATCAGAGCCGATCCGAGGACGATGCCAAAGAAAATGCCGGCAAAAAGAGGGAGAGCGGCTTCTTCCGGAAGGGATATAAACTTAAGTAGTCCTTTAATTTTACCGGTTAATAATTCAATAATCTTAAAATGCCTGGCCAACTCGATCATAATTAATACCGGAACCAGAATCAGGGCAATTTTACCCATGCTGACCAGAGTCGATACTATTGTTTCATAGAGAAGAATGATTATATCCATTGGATCAGCCTCCTAAAACCATACCGTAGAAAAGATTGAGCAAAATTCCGGCGGAAAACGCCGTTATTAGCCTTAATACTACTGAAAAAGGAATACGCAGCCCTGTATAGCTGCAAATGACGGTTTCGACCGGTAGTTCGTGACAGATACCAATCATCACTGCCAGAATGGTAATCTGTCGAGGAGAAAGGGTAAGCGCTGGAATAGCTCCCATGGCAGCGTAAATATTGATAAAAAACCCAAGCAGCAATGATATTGTCGCTTCGCCGGGTAAACCAAATAGCTTCATCACTGGGGCAAAATGCTCTGCAACCAGGGCAACAATGCCAAAGTAATCAAGCAGGGCTACCAGGCATGATACCGGTATAATGATTTTGATCAACAGCAACATTAGTTTAAAGCTTTTCTGTAAGCCCTTGAGAACAGGTTCTGCTAGTCTAGACAGTTTAATAATCTCCTTTCCAAAAGAAGGGCAGAAGTGCTATCATGCCAGATGTTTTCAGCCTGAAGGAAGCAACTTACCGCGAAATTCTCTATATCCCGGAACTGGTGATCCCCGGCAGCACGTTATTTACAATCACCGGGAAAAGCGGCAGCGGCAAGTCTACCCTGCTTAAACTCCTTAACAACCTGATTAGCTGCGATCGGGGCACAATATCCTATCGAGGTCGCAATCTAAACAGCCTTGATCCGGTGATCCTGCGCCGGAAAGTAGTAATGGTTCCCCAGACTCCTTATATTTTTCCTGGAACTCTGGAGGATAATATCCGGCTGGCTTTTAATTTTAACGGTAAAGAGCCTCCAGAGCAAGCCGCTATGAAAGATCTGTTGGCAACTTTCGGTTTGCCCTTTAATTTGGATCAGGATAGCGCTAATCTTTCCGGTGGTGAGAAACAGAGGTTAGCCCTGGCCAGGGCAGTTCTGCTTGAGCCGGATACAATGCTGCTAGACGAACCAACGGCAGCGCTTGATGCGGAAACTGCAAGAGACATTCTCAACTTTTTGGTTAAATGGGTAAAAAGCGAGCAAAAAGCTGTTGTTATGGTCAGCCATGCCGGAAAGATGATTAGAAGTAAGGCCGACTGGCTATTAACCCTGGCCGATGGTCAGATTAAGCAACTAGAAAAGCTTGCAAACGGGAGATTTGCTTAATGCCGGATCAGTTGTCAATTGAAAATTGGAGATTGCTTGCGTCGTACCTGTTTCTGGTCATGCTGCTGGTTATTTCTTGCCTGCTACGGTTGCGGCGTGGCAAGGAGTTTGTAGTTGCAGCAATTAGGATGACGCTTCAGCTCTTGTTGGCCGGTTATATTCTGGATCTGGTGTTTGGGCAGAATAATCCCCTGGTAACCGTGGCCATCTTTTTCTTCATGCAGGGGTTTGCCATCTATACCATTATTCATCGGTTGAAACATAAAATATCTTCCAGGCTGAAAAGGACGGTTGTAGCCGCTGTTTTCCTCGGCACTTCACTGCCGCTTGCTTATTTTATGCTGGTGGTTATCGCCGCTGAACCCTGGTATGAACCGCGTTATTTTATTCCCATAGCCGGTATGACTATTGGTAACTCAATGACCGGTATTACTCTCGGTGTAGAAAGATTGAACCAGGCATTCACCTCCGGTCGAGCCAGGATCGAAGAAGCGCTGATGCTTGGTGCAACCCCTCAGATTGCGGTCAGTGAGTTCCTGGGCGAAACTTTTAGTGCAGCGATTATCCCGACGATTAATGCCATGCTCGGCATGGGCCTGGTTTTCATTCCGGGAATGATGACCGGGCAGATCTTAGCAGGTTCCTCAGCCATTGAAGCGATCAAATATCAAATAGTGATCATGATGGGCATCGCCGGAAGTGTTTCATTAGCCGTATATCTTGTGATCCAGATGGGCTACCGGACATATTTCAACGACCGGGCCCAATTAGATGAAAATAATTACGTAGCGAAGAGAAACAGCTAAAGCTTTAATTACTCTTCGCGCAGGACCATGTGCATCTGCATGAAGCGCATCATATCGGTACGGCTGAGCAGGCCGACCAAGTCACCGCTTTTCATTACCAATGCACGTCCGGTATTCTGGGCGGCCATTTTCATCATTACCTCGGCTGCATCACTTTCAGGGGTTAAGATCATCACCTGCTTCAAGGGGGTAAGAACCCTGGATACCCTGGTTTCGGACCATTTTTCACGGGGTATTTCTTTCATATTCTGCAGTGACACCAAACCGTGCGTGGTTGAGCCGTAAACTACCGGGAAGGCTCCGTATTTGTGCTGCAGGAAATGCTCTGCCAGCTCCTCCAAAGTATGATCAGGGGAGACGGTAACCAGGTTGGTACTCATCAGCTCTGCCACTTTCATGCCGGAGAAGGTTTCTTTAAACACCAGCTGGGAATAGCTTGATTGACCGGCCTGATTGATCATCCAACCGAGAAAGATCAGCCAGAGACCCCAAAGATCTCCCTGAATGAAGATCATCAGGAAACCAAGTCCCATGGCCAGGAAAGAAAGAACAGTGCCTAAACCAACAGCTATCCTGGTTGCTTTGAGCATGTTCTTGCCGAAAAGCCAGACGAGCGAACGAAAAATTCTGCCGCCGTCTAAGGGAAAAGCCGGGATTAGGTTGAAAATAGCCATGATCAGGTTCAGGCGGGCAACGAAAAAAATTGCCTCGCTGACAATCTGACCGGGTGAAAAGATGAGGTAATAAGCTGCTCCGAATAACAAAGCAATCAGCAGGCTGGTCAGCGGCCCGGCAGCGGTAACTTTTAACTCGGTTGAAGGGTTTGTTGGCTCACTCTCCATCTGGGCTACCCCGCCAAAAATAAACAGGGTGATTTTCTTTATGGGGATACCTGCCCTGATTGCTACCAGGGAGTGGCCAAACTCATGGGTCAGCACTGAAGCAAAAAATACGATTGTGGTTAAAATACCGGCAACCCAGAAAATATTTTGGTTCTGTTCTTCCACGACAGTAGGGAAGTAGCCTTGAGCCAGGGTCAGGCTGAATAAGAAAAAGATCAACAGCCAGCTGAAATGAATTTCAACCGGAATACCTCTGATTGTCATCAGGCGAAAAGAGCTGTTCATTATTCGAGATGCCTCCTTCAGGTTTGTTTAGTATAATACAGGCATGGAATTTACAATCATGATGGTATTTTTCTTATTATACAACAATCGGTGGTGGATAAATGAAAACCCGAAATATCGCCATATTTGTGGCTCTTGATCTTGCTACGCTTCTTGCTGTCCTGTTGGTGCTCAGCTATTACGGCATGAGTCATTTAATGATCCTGCTGCTGGGAGCAGTGCTATTAATATTGGCCCTCTATGATTTGTCCAGCGGTCTGTTGTCGGCTTTTTTCTCTGATTTCCTCAGACTGGAAACCCCTGCCGATCTGGGTCGTTTTAAAATAATACCGGTTATGCTGGCTGCCTTTCTTTTAGTGATCAGTGCGCCGGTAGTCTTTGAACACGGTTTGGTTAATGAAGGCCAGCGTTGGGCCATGCAGCATGAAGGGCAATTTTTGAGGATAGCTCTGCCTGCTGCCATTGGAGGTCTGGTGGTAATAGCGATTGCCTTGGGCACAATTTATGCAGGACGAAAACGAAAAGAGTAATCCATAAAGGGGAGATCAGTTGAAGTTGCCTGGTAAGCTGAGTCTTAAAGCAAGTCTCATCTTTAGCAAGGATTAAAACTTAGAGCAGTTAATGCTTCTTGGCGAACGCTTTCTTCCGGGTCTCTTTTAGCAGATCTTTCGAGTGCTTTAAAGGCTTGTCTCCCTCCGAGTTGACCAAGTGACCAGGCGGAATGAAGTCTGATCACTGGGCGGGAATCATTTTCTAAAATCCTGGCCAGGGTATGAACAGCAATTTGGTCTTTGCTGTTACCAAGGGCGATAATTACATTCCGCTGCAGGGTAGTTTTGCCCCGCCAACCGGCCGATGTAAGCTTAATGGTCAGATCAAATTCTCTGCGGGTTATATTGAGCAGCGGCAGGAGCAGAGGTTCGGCCGGGAAAAGCTCGAAACTGAACTCTTGAAGGGGCGAAGGGCTAATCTCATTATTAAGAGGACAGACCTGCTGGCAAAGGTCACACCCGTAAATCTTCTTCCCCAGAAGGGCGCGCAGCTCACGGGGAAAAATACCTGCTGCCTGGGTCAAATAGGACAGGCAGCGATGAGGGTTAAGGATGTACGGTGCTACCAATGCTCCGGTCGGACAGGCCGCACGGCACTGACCACATTGCAGGCACCGATTATTAATTTCATGATCGGCTTCAATCTCGACATCGACCAAAATAGTGCACAGGGCAACGTATGAACCGTATAGATTATTTACAACAGTACAGTTTTCCGCGATCAGACCCAACCCGCAGCGTCTAGCTATTTCCCGTTCCAACAGGGGGCTGCGATCGGCTAGAATCCGGTAGTTAAATTGCCGGTTACTATTTTTCTGAACGAGTGCTATTAAGTTCTCTGCTTTATTTTTAAGGACTAGGTGATAGTCAACTGCTCTTGCGCAGCGGGCAACAGAGCCCCGCGGTCCGGCACAAGATAGCCGTTGACTATTTTCTGCAGCGGCATAAGGTACGGCCAGCGTAACGATAGAACGACAATTTTTTAGTTGATATTCAGGATACAGACGCAGCTCAGAATTATGTTCTTCGAACCTGGTCAGATATTTTTCTCTACTTCTTTTTTCAAGCAGATCTCTGAATTGGTCAAACGAAAGTGATTTTGTAACCCCTAACTGGTCAATGTTAATTGAACGCGCAAGCTTTTTAAGCTTTTCATTTTCGATCAGCATGAGCAACCTCCCGGGAGCACCTCATAAATCATCTAATGATTTGCAATCCCAGTTAAATTATTACTGGCCAGATTGAGGTTTATTAACCGGGATTGTGGCAGGCGACCCACTGATGATCTCCGGTAGCGGTTTCAGCAGGTTCCACTTCCCGGCAAATAGGTAACACGTTACGGCAGCGGGTGTGAAAGTAACAGCCAGTTGGCGGATTAATTGGGCTGGGGACATCGCCCTCAAGAATGATGCGTTTTCTCTTGCGTTCCACGGTCGGATCGGCGATGGGTACAGCGGAAATAAGCGCCTTGGTGTAAGGGTGTTGAGGATTTACATAGAGGTTCTCACTGTTAATCAGTTCAACAATTTTGCCAAGATACATTACTGCTACGCGGTCTGAAAGGTAGCGAATCATCGACAAATCATGAGCTATTACCAGGTAGGTTAATCCCAGTTCGTTCTGCAGATCTTCGAGCATGTTAATGATCTGGGCCTGGATTGATACATCAACGGCCGAGATTGGTTCATCGCACACGATGATTTCCGGTTCAACGGCTATTGCCCGGGCAATGCCAATTCTCTGCCTTTGTCCTCCACTGAATTCATGTGGGTAGCGGTTAATATGTTCTGGATTGAGACCAACCAAATCCAACAGGTACTGAATTCTTTCTACTCTTTCGCTGCAGTTCGCTGCCAGGTTGTGAATATCAATCGGTTCGCCTACAATGTCGCCGACCGTCATTCTTGGATTTAAGGAAGAATAGGGATCCTGAAAGATCATTTGCATCTGTCTCCGGTAGGCAGCTTTATTAATTTTTCCTGTTTTGAAAAGATCTTCGTCCTTATAGAGAACATTTCCCGCAGTAGGAGTATAAAGACCAATTAAAGTCCGTCCGACAGTGGTTTTACCGCAGCCACTTTCTCCTACCAGGCCTAGCGTTTCACCCTTTTTGATCTGAAAAGAGACTCCATCAACCGCTTTTACCGTTAACCTTGTAGTAATTAAACCGGATGTTTTCGTAAAATGTTTTTTGAGCTGACGGGCTTCAATCACCGGTTTTTCTGCCGAAGCCAGGATCATTATTTCTTCACCTCTTCGTAGTTTCGGGTCACTTTAGGTGCCTGGGGATGTTCTAACCAGCAGCGAACCAGGCTGGGTCCGAAAGGCTCGGGCATCTGTTGTGCACAGATCTGCATGGCATAATCGCAGCGGGGCAAAAATGGGCAACTTTCAAAGCGTTGCAGCAGATCAGGCGGCTGACCCCAGATCGGAACAAGTTTTTGTTTTTTGTCCATATCAACCCGGGGTAGTGAGCGTAATAATCCCCAGGTGTAGGGGTGCAAGGGATTATTTAAAACCTGATCTACCGTGCCGGTCTCAATAATCTGACCGGCATACATAACCATCACCCGGTCGGCAAGTCCGGCTACCACCCCTAAATCATGAGTGATTAGGATCAGGGACATTTGCAGCTTTTCCTTAATGGTTTTTAAGAGCTCCAGGATCTGGGCCTGGATTGTTACATCAAGAGCGGTAGTCGGTTCATCGGCAATTAAAAGCTGGGGATCACAGGCCAGGGCCATGGCAATCATCACCCTTTGCCTTAATCCGCCGCTTAGTTCATGTGGATATTGCTTTAGACGGGCTTCAGGCGCAGGTATGCCGACCAAATTTAGCAGCTCCACAGCCCGCCTGGAAGCTTCTTGGTTACTGATGGTTTTATGCTGCCGCAGACTTTCATTGATTTGAGTACGCACATTCAGCACCGGATTTAAAGAAGTCATCGGGTCCTGGAAAACCATACTAATTGTGTTGCCCCGGATAGATCGCATTTTTCGTTCTGATTGGTTTAGGATTTCCTCGCCTTTAAAGATAATCGAACCAGCAGTAATTTTTCCCGGTGGTTCGGGAATCAGGCGCATAATTGACTGGGCAGTGACACTTTTCCCGCAGCCGGATTCACCGACAATGGCCAGGACTTCACCTGTTTCCAGCTCAAAGTTTAAACCCCTTACTGCCTCGACGATGCCGGCATAGGTTTTAAATTGCACGTGTAAATTTTTGACTGCTAGTAATTTACCCACGAGTAGTCCCTCCTATTTGCGCATCCGCGGGTCAAGAGCATCGCGCAGCCCGTCACCCAAGAAATTAAAAGCCAGCAGCGTTAGGCTGATCGCCAAAGCCGGAAAAAGCAAAAGATGCGGAAAGGATTTCAGCGAGGCCAAAGCATCTGAGCTGAGCATCCCCCAACTGGCTCGCGGCGCGGAAACACCCAGGCCGATAAAACTTAAAAAAGCTTCAGTAAATATTGCTTCCGGTATAGCCAGGGTGGCAGTAACGATAATCGGCCCCATGGCATTGGGAATCAGATGCCTGAACAGTATTTTCAACTTTGGTGCGCCAATTGTTTGGGCGGCGAGGATAAATTCCTGCTCTTTAAGGCTTAAAATCTGTCCGCGCACTATCCTGGCCATCGGCAGCCAGAACACCAGGCCAAGGGCCAGAAAGATGCTGTAAAGGCCGGCACCGCCTCCGGTTGCCGGAAAGAGCTCTCTGAAAACAACCATCAACATGATCACCCAGAGTAAAAAGGGGATACTATACATGATGTCTACAAAGCGCATCATGATATTGTCCACTCTTCCACCGAGATAACCGGCAATACCGCCAAAAAAAACACCGATAAAGAAAGTAGTTATAGCGGCAACAAATCCGACCGCGAGGGAGATACGAGCCCCGTGCATTACCCTGATTAGTTGGTCGCGCCCTAGCGAATCAGTGCCAAAAGGATGCTCGACACTGGGCCCTTCATTGCGGCGGTCAAAATCCTGGTCAGAGTAAGAATAAGCGGAAAAATAGGGCCCAAAAATAGCGAAAAGCAGCAGCAGAATAATAAACACCAAGCTAACCATGGCAACAGGGTTCGTCTTCAAACGCCGCCAGGCATCCTGCCAATAGGTAATGCTAGGCCTTACCAGTTCCTGGTGACTTGGTTTTTCTTTTAGGGGAGCGAACATTCCGGTTGAGATCTGCATCAGCTACTCCTCCTTGCCGATTAACTTGATTCGGGGATCGACCAGGGTGTAAGCAAAGTCAACCAGCATGTTCAGGCCGATCAAAATGATACTGTAGAATATGGTGAGACCAAGAATTACCGTGTAATCGCGGTTATAGATGCTGGTGACAAAGTGCTTGCCGAGGCCGGGGATGGCAAAGATATTTTCAACGATAAAACTACCGGTAAGAACGTAGGCCAAAAGTGGTCCGGCATAAGTGATAACCGGGATGATGGCATTTTTTACGGCATGAATCCAGATGATTCTCCAGCGGGGTAAACCCTTAGCCAGGGCGGTCCGCATGTAATCCTGGTTTAACACATCCAGCATGCTTGAACGGGTTAAACGGGCAATAAAAGCAGTTGGTAATCCGGCTAAAGCGATGGCAGGCATGATCATGTGCTGGGGAGTACCCCACATGGCAGAAGGCAACAGCCCCCATTTAAAAGATAAGAAATACATCAATAATGTACCAAGGATAAAACTGGGTACAGATATGCCAATCGTGCTGAAAAACATGGTTAAATAGTCAGGAATTCTTCCCTGGTAAAGTGAGGCGATGATGCCTGCTCCGGTCCCTATCAAAATAGCGACCGCAAAGGTCAGCAAACCCAATTGCAATGAAATGGGGAATCTTTCGGCAATAATACCGTTTACGGTTTGACCGCGATACTTGAAAGAGGGGCCTAAATCACCCCTGACAACATTGCTTAAGTAGTCTACATATTGCAGGTGCAGCGGTTGGTCCAGCTTGTAGCGGGCTTCGATATTAGCTTTTATTGCCGGCGGGATTGCTTTTTCACTCTGGAAAGGTCCGCCCGGTATGGAATGCATAAAAATAAAAGTGACAGTAATTACTACCCAAATGGCAAACAATGCTGATAATAATCGCCGCACCAGAAAACCGAGCATCAGGTAAGCCACCTCCACAGGTAAAAACAGAGGTATACCAAAGAGCATGACCATGTTCCCGGTATACCTCTTTTACCCTAAGTATTTACTGCTTTATTTATTTCTCGATATAAGCCTTCTTGAAGTCTATACCGCCCACAGCTATGCTTGCATAATCCTTAACATAGCTTTTCACCATCACTGGCTGGGTGTAATAGTAAATCGGACAAACCGGCATCTCAGCCATCAGGATATCTTCCAGTTGATGCATCATCTCCATCCGTTGCACTTCGTCATCAACCAACCTGACTTCAGTTATAAGCTGGTCATATTCGGCGTTGCTGAAACGTGAGTTATTGTTTCCGCCATCGGTTACCCACATATCAAGGAAGGTAAATGGATCAAGGTAATCACCGATCCAACCGGCGCGGGCAATCATGAAGTCTCCCTCGTCGCGGGTGTTCAGGTAAACGCCCCATTCCTGGTTGGTTAGAGTAACATTCTCAATGCCTAAGTTCTGCTTCCACATTTCCTGGATTGCTTCGGCAACCAGTTTGTGCATTTCAGAAGTGTTATAGAGGATCTCTACCGAAGGGAATCCTTCTCCTCCCGGATAACCTGCTTCAGCCAGTAGTTGCTGAGCCATTTCCGGATCATAGGTGATATAATCACCGCCATTGGCGCGGAAATCACTTCCGTCAACCTCGGGTATTCCAGGGGGGACATAGGCAAAAGCCGGAAGCTGACCACCCTGGGTTACGTTGGTAACCAGTGCTTCACGGTCGATAGCCATGGTTAGCGCCTTGCGGACATTAATGTCATCAAGAGGCGGTTTTTCTATCTGGAAAATATAATAGTAGGTTCCAAGATACGGCAGGATTTCCAGTTCGCCAGTGGTTTCAAGGCGGGGAATTTCCTGGCCGGGAACGGTATGGGTAAAGTCAATTTCTCCGGTTTCAAACATGGTCAGTTCTGTGCTTTCGTTTTCGACCATGGTGAAGACCAGGCGGTCTAGAACTATGGCATCCTTGTCCCAGTAATTTTCGTTCGGGACAAATTCCATTTGTCCTTGGGCCCAGCTGACCATTTTGAAGGGGCCATTACCGACGATGGTGTCGACGCTCAGATGCCAACCTTCAGAATCAGCTTCTACAGTCGGCCTGTGGAGCGGGTAGTAGGTCTTAAAAGCTACCAGTGACATAAAGAAAGGTGTTGGGGCCTCCAGAGTAACCTTGAGGGTTTTTTCATCCAGCGCTTCGACCATAACATCCTCAGCGCTGCCCTCACCGGTATTGTATGCTTCAGCGCCCTTGATGTAGTATAACATGTAAGCATAGTCGGCTGCTAGTTCGGGGTTAAGCGCCCGTTTCCAGGAAAAGACAAAATCTTCAGCTGTAAGCGGGTCACCATTTGAATAAACCAAGCCATCGCGAAGATTGAAGGTGTAAACCAGGCCATCGTCGCTCACATCTACTGATTCGGCCAGAGCGAGTTCAGGGATACTGTCCTTATTAAGCCTTGTTAAACCTTCATAAATTTGCAGCATGATTGTAGCTTCCGGAACACCGGTTGACAGATGGACATCCATCGTCTCCGGTTCGGTGCCAACATTGAATGTAAGCACCATTTCTTCAACTGGTTCCGTACCGTCAGCATCACCGGTTCCGGTGTCAGTTGCGCAGCCGCTGAAAAGAAGAGCGGCAACAAACAGAACTAACAACATTACAGTTAACTTCTTCAATCATATTACCCCCTTGTTAGTGTATAAAGCTTGATAACCGGTTGCTAAGACCTTGCCCAGGCAACACCTCCATTGTCAATTGTGTAAAGACTGCCAAGAGGTAATCCGGTGGAAAACAGCGCCGGAATGCCAATCATGCTTTAATATTAATTATTTGACCCTGCTTTGTAAAGGGGCTTTGCCCAGTTATTTAATTCTTAATGGATCTTTAACATTTTCATGCTGACTAATGCTAAAGGAAATTAGTGTTTTGCTTAACTGAGCAGGACAAAAGTGATTGGAGACAGAATAATGATCACTGCTGACACTATTAATTGAGATGAAAGGGACAGACATATCTAAATGAGTGAAAACTGGGTTGCACTGGTTGAAGCGGAAAACGATATTGAAGCGGAAATTATTCAGGGGATGCTGATGGAAAACGGCATTCCGGTCCGCAGGGCTGACAGCAGTCCATATACGGGAGCGCTGCGGGTAATCGGCGGTATGGCCTATGAGGTTGTTATTATGGTCCCCGATCCCTTTGTTCAAGAAGCAAAAAAGATCCTGGAAAGTTTCAGTGGAAATGCTTGAAAAAGCTTTTACCTAGGGGAGGAATGAATGATGGATTTAAAGGCGCTTAAGAAACCTTTTTTTTCAGAGAACCCAAAGCAGGAGCAGCTCTGGGTCGAAATTTTACTGGCGATTGCCGCGATTGCCGCCCTGATTTTAATTATGGCCTGGCCGCAGACCAGAAGCCTGGAGCTGATTATCGCCCTACAACAGTGGCGGAGCACGCCGGTCGAGCTATTCTTCAAGGTGCTTACCTTTATTGGAGACGATCAGTTTTTTATGATCTTTTTTGGCATTTTAATCTGGTGCGTTAGTAAAAGTCTGGGATTTTGGGGTGCCTTCATGCTTTTAGCATCGGCTACATACAGTAACCTGATCAAGGATTTAACTCTTCTGGAGCGACCGGCAATCGAAGGGGTTATTCATCCGCCTGGCAGTTACGCTTTTCCCAGCGGGCATACTCTGACAGCGGTTACCGTTTGGCCTTACCTCGCTGCGCGCCTGAAGAAGAGAGGTTACTGGATTTGGGCAGCTGCAGCGGTGATCTTGATCGGCCTTTCGCGTATGGTCCTCGGTTATCATTTCCTAGGCGATATCCTTGGTGGTTTGGCTTTTGGGATCCCTTTTTTACTACTATTTCTTTGGCTGAGTGCTTTGATCTATGAAAATGGGTGGCTTGAAAAATTTTCAGTGCCGTTTTTGCTGGCAGCGTCGATCGTTATCCCGGTCCTGTTGCTGGTATTACTTCCGGGAACTGATCCGCCAAAAGTACTCGGCTACGCTGCCGGGGCAAGTGTGGGTTATATTATTGATCAAGAAAAACTCAATTTTTCTGTCAGGGCTCCGTTTTTATTGCAGGTTATCAAAGTTTTAATAGGTTTAACAGTGCTCTTCGGTATTATCATCGGACTGAGCGATGTACTGCCATCTGCTGTAAAGCCCCTGGGTTTTATCCGGTACGCTCTCGGTGGGATTTGGGTGACGTTTGGGGCACCCCTATTGTTTGTCAAAATGGGCTTTAGCCGGGAGAAAAAAGAGATTGATCATTAATCGAGATCAATGTATGATCAGGATCGCATTAAATGTTTTTTTCGGCTATAATCTAGTCCGGTAGTTTTTCTACCATCTTTATTGTAAGTTGAAGATTAGACTCCCCGGGGGTGATGTTTGTGATCGGTGGAAAAATCGGTTTGTGGGAGATATTGCTGATTCTGGCGGTAGCCCTGATTGTATTCGGACCGGCCAAGCTGCCTGAATTAGGTCGTTCCATAGGCAATGGATTAAGAGAGTTTCGCAAAGCGACCAGCGAACTTAAAGATTCGATCACTCTTGAAGACAGTGAGAGTGAAAAGAAGGGCTAAAACCTGGTTATAATCGGCAATTATTAGCTTTTTCCTGCTATTTGTCAGTTAAACGAACCAGTAGAATATGTTACAATACTCAAGGTAGTAATTAAGTTGAATCCTGATCGAGGAGGACTATCAATGTTTGGTAAAATCGGACCATGGGAGATCATCGCAATTCTTGCGGTAATCCTTTTAATCTTCGGCTCGACTAAATTGCCCGAACTGGCAAAGGCCATTGGTAAAAGTGTGGTCGAACTGAAGGAAGGTTTAAAAAGTGGCTCTGGAACTGATGAGTCGGCCGGTCAAAATTCTGAGCCTAAAAAGTAGCGCCGGATCAGTTTGCCGGTTGAGCCTATCTGGCGACTAGCTTAAGGCGTAGTGCTTGGAATACCGGGAGGTATTCAAGATAAAGGTGAGCAAAAATAAAGACGGCACCATGCCCGTCCTGGAGCATCTTGCAGAATTGCGCCTGCGTATCTTTATATCAGCAGGCGCTTTGCTTGTTGCTGCGCTTTTCTGTTTTTCCAATATCAGCTTGATCAGGGGGCTTTTGACCCGGCCTCTGGAAGAGTTGCAGTTAATCTTTCTTTCTCCACCCGAAGCATTTGTATCAAACCTGAGATTGTCAATCATTAGTGGGTTTATTCTCGCTTTTCCGGTGATTGTCTACGAGTTGATGGCGTTTATTTTTCCCGGCTTATCAAAGAGCGAAAAAATATTTTCTGTAGCGGTTTTGGCCGGGATCATTATATTATTTATCGGCGGGGTGATTTTTGCTTATTACGTGGTTTTCCCTTTTACCCTGAAATTCTTTTTACAGTTTGCCGCAGATCAGCTGGAGCCCCGTTTTACTGTTAGTGAATATATTTCCTTTGTTTTTTCTTTTCACCTCGGATTCGGTCTTGTATTCCAGCTGCCCCTTTTTACCTGGGCGCTAGGCAAACTAGGTCTATTAACATCAGTCTTCTTAAAAAAGAACCGCAAAATTGCCTTGTTGGTGATGCTTGTTATTTCGGCAATTATCACACCACCTGATCTAGTCTCCCAGGTTGCGATGGTTTTGCCGTTATTATTGCTTTATGAGATCGGGATCATTATGGTTTTGATTAGCGAGAAAAAACGATTTAAATTAATGACTCAGTAGTTACTCGATAATCCTGGGAGGGGTAGCTTGAAAGAAACAGCCACCAATGAATCTGGTGCCACAAGAGGAGCGATTATCCTTGCCGGTGGTGACAGTAAACGCCTTGGACAACCCAAAGCACTGCTTGATTTTGACGGGGAAACAATCATTGAGAGGCTAATCGATTCCTTAACTGGCTGGTTTGATCACCTGACCCTGGTTACGGATAAACCTGAACTTTACGAAAGATTTCCGGTTAACATAACCGGTGATCTGATCAACGATCGGGTCAAAAGCCCGTTGCGCGGTATTCATGCCGGATTAAGCATGTCAGCATTACCTTATCAGTTTGTTGTGGCCTGCGATATGCCTTTCTTGAATCTTGATCTAATTAAATACATGAATAAATTTGCTCCTGACTATGACGCAGTGGTTCCCAGAATAAACTCTTATTATCAGCCATTACATGCTTTTTATAGTCGTTCATGTATCGGTTTTATTGAAGCAGAAATTGCTGCCGGCAGCTATAAAGTGATTGATTTTTACACGAAGCTAAATATCTATTACCTTAATCAAGAGGAAGTAGAAAACTTTGATCCTGGCCAGCAGTCTTTCATTAATATTAATACTTGGACGGATTATCGTGAAGCATTAATTATTTCAAAAAACTTAAGCAATAGAGGGGGAAACGAGGATGTTTAAATTGCCTGATTATATCGGTCCAATGGCCTATGGCCTGAAAATGGGGGTAATCCTTCCCGGTATGAACATCGTTGAAAAGGTTTACGAAGCTCTCGCACAAAGCCGGAAAGATGGTCTCCTGGATAACGGGGATATCGTATGTATTACAGAGTCTGTTGTCGCCCGCTCGCAGAATAACTATATTAACCTGGATCGGATTGCCCGGGAAATAACTGAAAAACTAAAACTGACTGCAAACAGTCGGATCGCAGTTGTTTTTCCAATAGCCAGCCGTAACCGGTTTTCACTGATCCTGAAAGGTATTGCCCGGGCTGTTCCTGATGGAGAGGTATTGGTACAACTTTCTTTTCCCACCGATGAGGTGGGTAATGAAATCATATCACCAGAATTTACAGCAAAGCTAAACAAGGATCTGATTATTGAAGAAGATTTGGGTGAAAAATCATTCCTGCACCCCATAACCGGTGTGGATTACATTAACCTCTACCGTGAAATAATCAGGGAAGAAGGAGCCAACCCGGTAATCATCCTATCCAATAATCCTTTGCATGGACTTGAATTTGATCTTGATGGGGTTATCGTTGCCGATATTCACAAACGTCAAAAAACTATTAAGGAAATTAGCGGGTGGTTTGAAAACTCGATTACCCTCGATCAGATCTGTAATGAAGGGGAGATTTGTTCTGAATGGGGTCTACTAGGCAGCAATATGTCTGGTGGCGAAAGATTAAAGCTGGCACCTCGTGACGGACAGCTGGTGGTTGAAGAATTGCAGCAAAAAATTAAGGATTCGCTTGGTATTCATCTTGAAGTGATGATCTATGGCGATGGTGCTTATCTTGATCCTTCAAGCGGTATTTACGAACTGGCTGATCCCAGGGCTGCATTTGCCGCTACCGCTGGTTTGAACTGCTTTCGTGAAGGTATAAAGTATAAATATCTGGCTGATCAATGTTACCACGAGGAAAAAAGAAGTGTGGCAGAAATTGAAGCAATTATGGCCGAAAGCATTGGGCAACAGCTGCCACCAGATGATATTTCCAAGGAAGGGACCACTCCGCGGCGCATGGAGGATGTTTTGGCCAGTTTAGCCGATTTGGTCAGCGGCTCTGCTGATGCCGGTACCCCTGTAGTTGTGATCAAAGGTTTCCTGCGTTAGCTTTAAACCG
>Ga0180433_10001959_pt1 | contig 33289 bp, 32 predicted proteins | sample SS_ome_8_FD_132980 | JGI IMG/M metagenome (GOLD analysis project Ga0180433, IMG submission 132980) | Hypersaline lake sediment archaeal communities from the Salton Sea, California, USA - SS_1_D_1 metaG | ecosystem: Environmental > Aquatic > Non-marine Saline and Alkaline > Hypersaline >...
GACGGTAAATAAAATGAAGTTTGATATGGTTTAGTAGTATCTGTGCCTATTAATTTTTCGTCAAAGAAAAATTCCAACTGTTTGATGTCTAATTTAGCTTCTGCTAATGCTTTAATTTCTATTCTTCTGTTTGTTATTACAGCTTGGTCTTTTGGTGATGTAATTATAACAGTTGGTTGATTTTCCTTAGTATGGATATCATCATATTCAGTGGGGGGGTATATATTATATTGTTCATTTCTTTCTGGGGAAAGAGCCCATTTTATTACCGGCGGTTCCCAATTATTAAATTGAGGATCATTTTTACTATCTCCTGATTCTTGGGGGTTGTCTTTATCTACATAATATAAAATACAATGAACCTCTCTATAAATTTTTTCTTCAATTAAATCAGGAGGAGTAAATTCTGTAGCTAATTTTCCAGAAATTTTATCTATTTTTACTTTTATTTCGTTTGCGAATTTCCCATTTAAAATATCCTTATCAGTATTTATTGGTTTGGGATCTGTAAAATATTCAATTTCTTTTGGTAAGTCAAAATAATTGTCAGGTTGTTTGGTTTCAGATTTTCTTTTTTCTTTAAACTGGTATGCTTTTTTCATGAATTCATTCCAGATAGGCGCTGCAACATATATTCCAGCTCCTCTATTCATTGACGTTGGATAATTATTTCCTGCCCAAACCCCAGCTACCAATGAAGGAGTATAACCAATTGTCCAACCATCTCTATATTCTTGAGTTGTTCCAGTTTTTGCCGCAGCTGGTCGTTCTCCCAAAAATAATTTAGAGCCGGGACCAAACATTGGCATTCTAGCTTGTTCATCTGATAAAATATTATTTATCAACCTTGCTATTTCTTCATTTATTATTTTACTTGATTTTTCTTCATATTCTTCAAGAATTTCTCCTTTACTATCTTCTATACGGATTATTGATATTATTGGATGTTTGTTTCCTTCATTAGCAAATACACCAAACGCTGCCGTTTCTTCCAAAAGAGTAACTTCTCCTCCTCCTAAAACCAGAGATAATCCATAACGGGAGCGATCTTTTAAACTGCTTATACCCATATCTTCTGCTAAATTTAAGGTTTCATTAATTCCTGCTAAATACAAAGTTTTTACGGAAGGAATATTTAATGATTGAGCTAATGCTTGGCGAAGAGTTACTGGTCCTCTAAATTTTTGATCATAGTTTTGAGGAATATAACTTGCTGCTCCTCCTACTGCAAATTCAGTTTTTAAGTCAAAAATAATAGTATCAGGAGTAAATCCTTTTTTAAAAGCAGCAGCATAAGCAAAAGGTTTAAAAGAGGAACCAGGTTGACGAAGACGAACAGTCACATTAACATTTGGGTCAAAAAGGCATGTTCTTCCTGGAGTGCAGTTATTTGGTTCGGATTCTCCCCAGTAATTTTTAGAACCAACCATGCTTAAAATTTGTCCAGTTTTTGGGTCAATAGCCACTAAAGCCGCATTGTGGGCATTATGGCTTTTTTGATTATATTCAGCAGTATTAAATACTGTTTCTTCTGCTATTTTTTGGAGATCCCAATCCAGTGTGGTGTAAACCTTTAATCCTCCTTTTTCAACATAATCTTTTCCATATCGTTCTTCTAAGTATTCTCTAATATACATTACAAAATGAGGCGCTTTTATTCCCGTAGTTTCATCAGCAAAATTAAGTTTTTCTTTTTTTGCTTGTTCAGCTTGTTCTTGATTAATGTAGCCAAAATGAACCATTCTATCTAAAATCTGCTCTTGTCTTTCTTTAAGTTCTTCAGGATGAGAACCATATGGAGAATAATAGGTAGTGGCCCTAGGAAGAACGGATAATAAACTAGATTCAGCTAATGTTAATTCTTGAGCATGTTTTTCAAAAAAAGTCATAGCTGCTGCCTCAATACCATAAGCGTTAGATCCATAAGGCACTTGGTTGAGATAAAAATTTAATATTTCATCTTTGGAATATTTTATTTCTAAACCAATAGCTAAAATTGCCTCTTTAATTTTTCTAGTTATAGTTCGTTCAGGAGATAATATAGCATTTTTAACAAATTGTTGAGTGATAGTTGACCCTCCCTGACTTATTTTACTTCCTTGAATATTAGCAAAAAAAGCTCTAATTATTCCCTTAAAATCTAATCCAAAATGGTGATAAAAATTATCATCTTCAGACACAATAGTGGCATTTTTCACATATTGGGGAATTTCTTCAAAGCTAATAACCGTTCTTTTTTCTTCTCCATGAATGTCGTAGAGAAGAACTTCTCCGGTTCTATCATAGATTTTTGTTGATTGGATTATTTGTCTTTGGCCGATTTTTTCTGGGTCAGGTAGATCTTTAGAGTAATAAGCAAATACAGCTATTGATCCTATAAATCCTATAATAACTATCCAGAGAGCAAAAACAAAAAGCCGCTTTAACCACCGCTTTCTTTTTTTATAACGTGTTCTGTATAAAAGTAATTTTATTTTGGTCCAAAAATTTATTTTTTTATATCTAGCCATATTCTTATATTAAGACAATAATGAGTTTTTAGCAATACTTATTAGCAATACTTATTAGCAATACTTATTGGTAATACTTATAGATGTAAATTAAGATGTAAATTAAATAAATATAAAATTCTTATAAATAAGCTTCTAAAATTTACTCTACTTTTTTATACGATCGTATAAAAAAGTTGAGTAAATTATTAGAATTAGATATAATATAAATATTATTAAATAATTTAAATAATAATGTTTGTATTAATTAAGTTATTATGAAATTAAAACTTACTGAAAAATTTCTTTGGGATATATATAAATTAATTAAATTTAAAGACGAATTAATGGATATGTTATGGTCAAATAAATGGTATGGCATTAAAGATCCATTTGAAATGATTTGGCCTGATTTATATGGAGTAAAAGACGATTATTGGAAAAAATATAATGATAAAAGAAAAAAAGAAAGATGGTATAAAATGATAAGTTATTTAAGAAAAAAAGGCTATCTAAATATTAAGGATTTAAATAATAAAAAAGCTGTTATTATTACACCAAAAGGAATGGAAAAAATTTTATACACTAAAGTAAAATTAAATAAAATAAAAAAAAGACAAGATAAAAAATGGCAAATGGTTATTTTTGACATTCCTGAAAATAAACGAAAAAGTAGAGATTTATTTAGAATACAACTTAAATATCTTGGTTATAAAAAACTTCAAAGAAGTATTTGGGTTTGTCCCTATGATGTTTTAAAATTAACTCAAAGATTAGTTAAAAACCATAAGCTTGATCGTTTTGTTAGATTACTTTTAGTTGAAGAAATGAAAATTTAATTTTTTAGCTTTTTTTATTGTTTTTATTTTTTGAAATTTACTCTACTTTTTTATACGATCGTATAAAAAAGTAGAGTAAATGCTAAATCAAAATCATAAAGATAATAATAAATGAAAAGAATTATTTTGTAATTTTAAAAAATATTTTTTAAAATTGTTTATTTTTTGAAGTTGTGGTAGATTTAAAATATGTCCGGTAGTAAATTTTCAAAAAGCGCCAAGGGAGCAAATTACTACAGGGCATAAAATAACTAAGAAGACTTAATAATTTCGGCGAGATAGATTATAGATTTAAATAATTTTTCAGTCGAAAATTCACTACCGGGTATGGACAAAGTTATAACAGACAACAAAAAAATAAATGAGGTTTTGATTAGGGGAATAGAAAAAATTTATCCTGATTTTAAGTCATTAAAAGCAAAATTGAAAACCGGCAAAAGAATTCGGCTTTATTGTGGCTATGACCCAACTGCTCCAAGTTTACATATTGGTCATGCTATTACTTTAAGGAAATTAGCCCAATTTCAGGAATTGGGCCATGAGGTGATTATGTTAATTGGTGATTTCACTGCTATGATTGGAGATCCTACAGACAAAACAGCAACCAGAAAAAAATTAACCAGAGGTGAAGTTGAAAAAAATCTTAAAAATTATAAAAAGCAAGCAAGTAATATCTTAAAATTTTCAGGCAGTAATCCGGCAAAAATTATGTTTAATAGTAAATGGAACGATAAATTGAGTTTTGTTGATTTAATTGATGTAACATCTAATTTTACAGTTCAACAAATGATAACAAGAGACATGTTTCAGAGAAGGATAAAAGATAGTAAACCAATATACTTACACGAATTTTTATATCCTGTTGCTCAAGCTTATGATAGCTTAGTTATGAATGTTGACTTAGAGATTGGGGGAAATGATCAAATTTTTAATATGCTCTGTGGCCGCGATTTAATGAAAGCAGTAAAAAATAAAGAAAAATTTGTTCTTGCCTTGAAATTATTAGTTGACTCTTCTGGTAAAAAAATGGGTAAAACCGAAGGTAATATGATTAATCTTGATGACTCTCCTAAAAATATTTACGGTAAAGTAATGTCTTGGCCGGACTCTCTTATTGTCCCCGGTTTTGAATTATGTACTAATGTTTCTATGGAAGATGTTGAAAAAATAGAAAAAGATATTAAGAAAAATAAAATAAATCCCCGCGATGCTAAAGCAAAATTAGCTCTCAAAATAACTTCCATTTATAATGGTCAAAAAGCTGCTTTAAATGCCGAAAAGGAATTTAATAAAATTTTTAAAGAAAAAAAAGCTCCTTCTAAAATGCCGAGCTATAAATTAACTACCGCTGATATAGATATAATTGATTTATTGTTAGAAATAAAATTAGCCCCTTCAAAATCAGAGGCTAAAAGATTAATTCAGCAGGGAGCAGTTAAAGTGGATAAAAAAATAATTAATAATTGGGGGAAAAAAATTAATATTCAAAAAGGAACAATTATTCAGGTAGGAAAAAGAAGATTTCTTAAATTGATTTAATAGTTAATGACCAAATAAATAGTTAATAATTTTTCCTGCTATATCGCGACTCTTTCCTTTATTTGGATAATGATGAATCCATAGTCCAGGAGAACTGTTTATTTCTATTATTTTAGCGTTATTTTTTGTAATTGGCTTACTAATATCATTAGTAATTATATCTACTCCTCCTATTTCTAACCCTAAAGCTTTTACTGCTTGAAGGGCTATTTTTTTATTTTTTGGGTGAACTTTATTGGTAACATCTTCTACTGTTCCTCCTGTGGAAAAATTAGCATTCTCTCTTAGTTTAATTAGTTTATTTTTTTGTGGAATTGATTTTAGATTTAAGTTTTGATTTTTAAGGCAATTTATTAATTCCAAATCTATTTCCAGTGGCTTTAAAAAAGAAGAGTTAAAATCTTTGGGTATATAGTATCTTTTTTTATTTTCAATATCAATAAGATTTTTAATATTTTTTTGGCCATCTCCCTTGATAAAGGGAGGATTTCTTTTTAGAGCTCCTAAAAATTTATTTTTTAAAACTATTAAGCGAAAATCATTTCCGGGAACAAATTTTTCAATAATTAAATCTGGATATTTTTTTAATAATTTTTTACAGTATTCTGTTAAAATTTTTATATTATCTATTTTTAAGATAATATCTTTTCCTTGCGTTCCGGTCACAGGCTTTAATACCCAAGGAGACTTAATTTTTAGTTTATTTAATTGTTTTATATTATTTATTCTAATTAAATCAATAACTGGAAAATTAAGAAATTTTAAGACCGAATGAGTTAAGTCCTTGTATAAACATAGGTCGCAACTTGATTTTGAATTAAAGAATCCTCTATCAGATCCAAACCATCTTACTTTATTTTTTTTTGCTAAACGAAGATAAACTATATCTTTTGACTTTCCAGCTCTTAAGAGAACCTGACAATCAATTTTCTTTTTCTCTGCAGACCTTATTATTAAATAAATATTTCTGTAGTATTTGAATAAATCTTTTGCAGAAATTGATTCTTTAGATTTATTTAAAAATTTAATCATTATCCTTTACTTATAAAATGGGGATTAAATATTTTTTTAAATTTAATAAATTTTATTGGTTTTAATTTAAATTCTTTATATAATTCTTCGGTCACGGTTTTTGCCCAGGGAGTAAGTTCTTTGTGTGTTTCTAAAACTTTATTTAGTGTTAATATTCTGCATAATCTTCTATTGGGACTAAGATGAGATTTTTTAATTAGAATTCCTTCTGTAACTAAAAATTCATATTTTTTTGCTAAATGTTGTAATTTATATCCCGGTCGTAAAAATTTAGGTTTTCCGTTTTTATCAAGCTGATAAATTCCTGCCTTTACTGTTTTTCCTATTCTACTCCATTTATTATTAAGATTATGTAAAATCATTTGAGCTCCTTGTTTTTTTTGTCTAATTAAATTATTTATTGAATTAATGTCTATTTCATAGTTAATGTTCAAATACTCAAGAATATGAAATGCAATCATAGGAGTTTCGTTATTCTTAATCTGAACCATTGAAAGAGTTGGGAAAGAACCGAGTAATCTTGGATTAGCTTCTGTAATATAAAGTTTTTTAGATTTTTTATCCATAATAAAATCTAATCCAAAAATTCCTTTATATCCCTGCTCCTTAAAGTAATTTCCAACTTTTTCTATTGCGTGATAGGCCTGCTTATTTATTTCTTCGGAAAAATCCGAAGCGCTCCAATCATGGCCGCAAAAAAGCCCTGATCCTTTTTCAGGACTATATAATTCAGGCATATCAAGGATTTGGTATTGAAGGTTAGTTGAAATAATTCCGTGACGTGTAACACAACCAGTTATACTTGGAGAAGGGCCTTCAATAAATCCTGTTACTATCACTTCTTCGGTTGGCTCTTCTTTTTGTTCGCCCAAATAAGTTTCTTTAATTGGTTCTTTTAATTTTTGATAAGCGTTTTCAAAATCTTCATGGTTTTTAATAAAAAAAGTTCCTTTTCCACCGCCTTTAGTTGGGTGCTGGATTACAAAAGGTAACCCGTAGCTATTTATAAGGTGGCCGTAATGCAGTTTATTTAATGAGGTTATTTTCCCCGGGGGCACAGAGACATTCAAATCTTCCAAAATTTTACGGAACTTTATTTTATTTTCAAATAATTCCTTTCCAAACTTAACCGGTGGTGTCATTAGGTTCCAATTATTTTTTTGGGCGGCCTTTTCCATTTTAGAGGACGCTTTGTAAACCAAAATATTTATTTCGTTTTTTGCATCTTCAAAATTTTGAAGATATTTTTTTATTTTAGGATGATCTAAAAGAGTTGTTGCGTTTCGAGGGTCTCTAATATGTTTGGTTCCTAAACTTTTTTCAACTGAAATAACTTTAATATCTTTTTTAATTAATTCTCCATCTAAGCTTCTGCGAAGAGCTAAGATTCTATAATTAGCCAAAAATTCCTCCGGACCTAACCTATGGAAAGCATAAACTCCTGCTCCAAAAATCGGGAAATTAACTTTTTCTTTAAAAAACTTTTTTAAGCTGTTTAAATCTTTTATCATATTTAATTATATTTGGTTGATTATTTTTTTAAAAAAATAATCGGAGTTACATTTATTTTTTAATTAGTATATTTTTAGCAGGATCAACGAGAAATTTTTTTAAATCTTTTCTGCCGATAATAACATCATATTTCATTTCTTGACGATCTGCTATAAAAGCTTCGGTTGAAACCGAACGATTGTCAAGGATAAATGATAAATCTATAATCGGTCTTTCTTCATTGCCTAAAGAACTTCTCACCTTTTTATATTTTATTGTTTTGAATAATCCTAATTTTTTTGCTAATGATTCACAAATACTAGTTCTATAAGCGCCTGTATCTATTTTAGCTGTTAATTTGTATTTTTCTCCCTGGCTACTTATTATTTCTATTGTTTCCTTAATGCCAATAATTTTTCTACCGGATAATTCTTCTAATTCTTCCTCAATATTTCCTCCAAACATATCTTGAGCTAATCTTATAGCTTGTTTTGTGGATTTTATTTTTAATCCCTTAGCTTTATCTAACCGTATTCCTAAAGGCGCTAAATTAGCGGTTTGAATGGAAAGTCCGGGCCTAGCATTAAGTTCTAAAACAGTTGGCCCTTTTTCTCTATCAAGGCCAATATCCACTCCTAAAAAACCAATGCCGCTTGCTTGTTGGCATTCTATTGCCAATTCTAATATAGTTTTCCAATCAGGAATTTTTATACCCGAAAGGGAAACTTTTGTTTCAGGAAGATATTTAATTAGTTTATTGTGCCAGACAGCGCTAGTAGTTGTGCCAGTGGCCATATCAATACCAACGCCGATTCCTCCTAAATGAAGATTAGACCGTCCTTCTGATTCTTCAGTAGGTAAACGTAGTTCTGCCATAATTGGGATAGAATTGTAAACAACAACGCGAATATCTGGAATTCCTCTAAAACTAAAAGGTTTAAATATTCTTAATAACTTTAATCGTTCTTCAAAAATAGCAATATCTGGAATATTTCCTCGGGAAAATTCTCCATCCAATATTTCTAAAACATGATTTTTTAGTGCTAAAATAGTTATTTTACTTCTGTCCGCCTTTACCCAAACCGGATGTTCATAATCTGATTTTTTCTTCTTTCTTCCATAGACAATTAATACTCCTTCGCCTCCCGAGCCACGATTAGGCTTTAATACAAAACTTTTTGGTAAACTTTCCCAGTTAAAATTATTTAATTCTTGCCTATTTTTTATAGTTGCAAAAGTTTCTGCAACCGGAATTGAATGTTTTATTAAAACCCTTTTATTTAAAAGTTTGTTATCAGCAATACGAATAGCCCTCTTAGAATTAGAGGGCTTGAGAAATTTTAGGTTTCTTTTATTCATTCCTAAGATTTGCTTGTATTTTTTTAAGGATTTTATCATGCTCTCAATTTAATTCTTTGGCAACTTAATGTGCTCTGTAACTTCCTTAAATCTAAAATATTCTGTTAAGCGGAGTCCCGTCCAACGACCCAATAAAATATTTATTAATATTGTTGCGCCAATTACGACTAAGGGATAAGAAAGAGCGAAATCTTGGATTATTTGCCAAGTAATAGTGTAATAGCAAACAATGGACAGAATAAGCGTTTCCAAGGTCATAATGATAGCCATTTTATTACTTCTTCTTATTTGGGTGGCAATAAATTTTTCAGAAAGTGTAATCAAAATTAGTATAGGAAACACAGAAACTTTTATAAATCCGTTCTTATCAAAATAAATAGCTGCTGCGAAGAGAATATAAATAGATATAGTTATCACTATTAAACCTAATGCTATTTTAGGGATATAAAGTAGGTGGCTTTTTTTAAGAATAAATCTTGAAATTGTCCCGACTATTAAAACAATTAAAAAAATAAAAACTCCGTATTTTATACCAGTAGCTAAAAAGGCAAAAGTTACAATTAACGGAATGTAAATACCAAAAGCTTTTATGCCTAACATTTGCCTAGCAAAAGTAATAATGGTTACAGCTACGGGAAGCATAAGAAAAAAGACCAGAGATAATTCCGGGACTCCATGGGTTGTCATGTATTGAATAATTTCAGACATTTTAATTTAGATTAATTAGTTAGAATTAATTGTATTAGCGCAACATATTGCTGTTGCCAAAGCATCAGCTGCATCATCAGGCTTAGGCACTTTTTCCAGGCTTAGCAGGAGTTTAACCATTTTTTGAACTTGAATTTTTTCTGCCCGACCGTAACCAGTAATTGCTTGCTTAATTTGTAGAGGAGTATATTCAAAGATGGGAATATTAAAATTTATTGCTGTTAGTAAAATAACCCCTCGCGCCTGACTTACAGTTATAACTGTTTTTAAATTTTTGAAGAAAAAAATATCTTCAACCGCCACTATATCAGGTTTATATTTTTTTATCAAGGAATTAAGCTGCTTGTGAATTTTTTTTAGTCTTTCAGCGGTTGCTAGATTTTTAGCTGTTTTAATGCAGCCGTATTTAATTAATTTCAACTCTTCACTTTTTTTAATTAATCCGTAACCAATTATAGCGGTTCCGGGGTCAATGCCGAGTATAATCACTAATAAAATAGCAAACTTAAGCTAATTTGAAGCGAATATAGTTTTAAATTTGTATTTAATTCGCTTTAATTTGCTTATTATTCGCAGTAATTAGAGTAAATGTCTTTTATATCCTCATTTTCGTCTAATGATTCAAAGAGTTTTTTTAATTGTTTTTTTATTCCCTCATCTTCTATTTTAACTTCAGTTTTTGCAATCCATTCAAGGCCCGAATCTTCTATTATAATATTTTTTGCTTTTAAATTTTCTTTTACTTCTTCTAATTTGTTGGGTTTAGTATATATTTCTACTAAATCATTTTTTTTCTTAATATCTTCGGCGCCAGCATCAATTAAGCTTAATTCTAATTTTTCCATTTCCTGTGATGGCGACGTTTTAATTATTATCACACCCATCTGACTAAAATTCCATTTTACGCTGCCCTCTTCTGCTAATCTTCCGCTATATTGGCTTAAAGTATGGCGTAATTCAGAAGTAGTTCTGTTTTTATTGTCTGTAATCACCTCTATTATTAGCTGGACTCCTTCCGGACCATAGGCCTCATAAATAGCTTCTTCTAACTGATTTTCTTTATCTTCGCCTAATCCTTTTTTTATTGCTCTTTCAATATTTTCTTTTGGTGTGTTTACTGCTCGCGCTTTTTCAATAGCAATACGAAGAGACGGATTTTTATCAGGATCTCCTCCTTTTCTTGCGGCAACAGCAATCATTTTTGCCATTTTGCTAAAAATTTTACCTTTTCTTACATCAGTAATTGCTTTTTGATGTTTAACTTTTGACCATTTACTGTGTCCAGACATATATTCTAAAAATTAAATTATGATTTCAATATAAACTTAGCACTTTAAATGAGCTACTGTCAATTGAATTTTTTAAAACCCGTGACAATCACGGGTTTTAAAAAAAATAAGTGTAATTTTCAGGATTTATTTTTTCTCTTGATTATGATTATTCCAAGGATAATAGAAAAAATAATAATCGTAAAAATAATTAGAGACGTTTTAGGACCGTCAACATTACTTTTGAGATTAGCTAAGTTATAATAATTTTTTTCTTGATTTTCATCAAAAACATTATTTTGATTAGTTGTCCAACCGCCTTTAATTGATGGATTATTATTAGAATATGTATTTGTATTTTTGTATAGATCTAAGGTTGTTTCTGATTGCAAAGTTTGTGCACGATTAGATAAGTTGTTATAGCTAATTATATTAGCTAATCCGGGCGTTGGAATACTCCAGGTAAATCCTTCTGGCGTTCGGGCTGATGATTTTCCTTCTTGGGCTTTTTCATAGCTTACTTCTTGAAGTACTGTACCAGTTGAAAGAATTAATCTAACTTTATCTTTTTCATTGTTTAAGGCAATTCCGGTTGTTTTGCGGGAAAATACTAAATAACTTTTTGGCGCTATTAGAGTATTTTTTGGAAAAACAAAAGGACGACTTCCATTTTCAGCGTCATCTAACTGCCATTCGGAAATATCTGTAATTTGATCAGAATCGTTATATAACTCAACCCATTCTTCTTCTTCATCCTTTCCAAAAGGACTTGGCAAAAATTCGTTTATAATTACTTTTTTAGGGTAAATTTTAACTGTAATAACATCCTTGTTGTAATAACGTCCATCAAATACCATTAAGCTGACCAAATAAGTTCCAGGATAAGAGTATTTATGGGTCACAATAATATCATCTTTTACTCCGCCTTCACCCAAATTCCATTCATATGCCAATTCAAAGCCATCAGGGTCATAAGAATTTGAACCATCAAACAATATTTCTTCATCAATAAAACTAATTATATTATCGCCTGCATTAGCAATCGGAGGTTGTTCATTTGCGCTAATCTTTATTTGGGAATCTGGTTTAGGACTACTTTCTTTAGAATTATTTTCGTGAGATGATAGTTTTATGGTTGGAGTTGTTTGTTCCCAGTCAGTTGAAGAATTATTATCTTCGTTGTTGGTTTTAAGTTTTATTGCCAAACCCTCTTCAACATTATTAATAAAATCGCTTTCAGTCCAAATTCCAGCCGATACTGCTTTTGATTCATTACTTTGACCTCCTGAACCGTATTCTATATAGTCAATTATAGTTGACTGAGAATGAGTTGAGCTGTTAAACAATGCAATCGGGCCTTCAGTATTACTCATATTTCCGGATCCGTTATCGTATAAATCTTCATCAGTATTGACCCCTGAGCTATTGATGTGAATAGTTACAAGTTTTTTAGATTTTAAAGTAAAAGAAGGAAAAGTAAAATAAGGAGCTGATGAAGGATCTAATTCCCATCCAGTTAAATCTACTGCCTCGTCACCATTATTAAAAAGTCGGATATATTCTGATCCTGTGTCTACCCCTTCGGGATTATAAAATATTTCATTTATAATAATTGCCGCTTTTGATATAAAAGGGGTTAAAAAGAAAAAAAGCGAAATTAAAAATATTTTTATTAGAATTTTCATATTAATAACAAAAAGGAGGGCCTCCTGTATCCCTCCTTTTTGTTTTTTTAGATAATATTTAAATTTTTATTTTATTAGAAGATTCTATTATAACATACTATTCTGGTCTTTTACAAGTCCTAAGTGTTTATAAGCTTCTTTTGTTGCTATTCTTCCTTTTGGAGTGCGAGCTAAAAATCCGATTTGCATTAAATAAGGTTCGTAAATATCACTTACGGCGTCTTTCTCTTCTGAGGTAGCCGCGGCAATAGAATCTAATCCTACAGGTCCACCTTCAAATTTATCAATAATAGCTTTCAAAATGTTTCTGTCGGCTGGTTCTAATCCCATATTATCTATTTCTAACATATCTAATGCTTCTTTGGCAATAGCTTCGGTTATTATACCCCTGCCTCTTACTTGAGCATAATCACGAACTCGCTTTAATAATCTATTGGCTACTCTGGGAGTAAAGCGCGATCTTTTAGCAATGGCTTTGATTCCTTCGGGCTCGCTTTTTATTTTTAGTATATCACTTGAACGTTGGACAATTTTCTCAATATCTTCTATCGTATAAAAATCAAGTTGATAAGTTGCACCGAAGCGGCTTCTTAGGGGAGAAGAAAGTAATCCTGCTCTGGTTGTAGCCGCAATTAAGGTAAAACGGGGTAATTTTAACTGAAGCGTTCTTGCTGAAGGACCCTTACCAATAATTATATCTAACTTATATTCTTCCATAGTTGGATAAAGAACTTCTTCTATTAACTTATTTAAACGGTGAGCTTCATCAAAAAACAAAACATCTCCTTCTTTTAAGTTTGTTAATATTGAAGCTAAATCTCCCACTTTTTCTATTGCTGGTCCGGATGTAATTTTAATATTTGCGTTTAATTCTTTAGCAATAATATAAGCAAGAGTTGTCTTTCCTAAGCCACTGCTACCATAAAGAAGCACGTGATCTATTGTTTCCTTCCTTTGTTTAGCTGCCTCAATAAGAATTTTGAGATTTTTTTTAGTTTTTTCTTGGCCAACATATTCATTAAAACTTAAGGGACGCAGGGTAGTGTCCAAACTTTGGTCCTCTTGTTGTGGTCTCGGATCTGTATACACAAAATCAAAAATCAAGAATTAAAATTAAAAATATAGCAATTTTTAACCTAAGCCCTTGACACAGGTTTTATTATTTGTTATAATTATATCTTAAATTCGGAAATTGAATTTAATGAACTTTTTCCATTTTTTAATCTGTAGGCAATAAGGGTATTGCATTTTTATTAATATTGATATCCTTCGGAATTTTTCTTAGTTTTGGGTATTTTGGTCCTATCCTTGTTGATAGTTTTGCTAAAATATTCCTCGGATAAATTTCAGACTTTTGGTTCCCAAGCCAAGGTATTGTTGCCTACAGATTAAAAAATGGAAAAGTTCTTTAAAAATTTGGAAGGAGTAGAAAGTGAAAAAATATTTTAATCTTTTTTAAAATAATCTTAAACCATTCAGCTGGATATTAAAGCCGAGTGGCTTTTTTCTTTTTATTAGCAGGTTGTTCCGGTTTGGTTTAAAAATTAAAAATTCAAGCTATTAGGCTTAGTTATATTCCTAACACTCTTTCAATTTCTTCTAGAGTTGTTGTTTTTTTAAGAACCTTTAAAATACCATCTTGTTTCATTGTAATCATTCCTTTTTTTATTGCTGTTTCTTTAATTTCAATTATAGAAGGGGATTTATTAATAAGTTTTTCCATATCATTATCAATGGTAAACAATTCCATTACTGCTATTCGTCCTTTGTAACCATTATTACATTTTTTACATCCTTTTCCCGGTTTTAAAATAACTAAACTTTTGTCTATTTTTGGATACTTATTTTTAATATTATTCGGCAGAGTTTTTAGTTCTTCTTTTAAAGAATTTAATGTCTTTTCATCTGGCTTATGTTTTTCAGCGCAGTTTTGGCAGATTTTTCTGACTAATCTTTGGGCTATTACTAAATTTAAGGCCGGCGGAATTAAGCGAGCATTTACCTTCATATCTATTAATCGCGGGATTGCGCCAGCCGCATCATTAGTATGAAGGGTGGTAAAAACTAAGTGGCCAGTTAGAGCGGAATGTATAGCTGTTTCTGCTGTTTCATTATCTCTTATTTCTCCTAAAAGTATTATATCTGGATCTTGCCTTAAGGCGGATTTAAGGCCGACAGCAAAAGTATAACCTTCATCTGGCTTAATTTGGGTTTGTTCAATTCCTTCTATGTGGTATTCTATTGGATTTTCTAATGTTATTATTTTAATTCCTGGATTATTGATTTTTTTAATAAAAGCGTATAAAGTAGTAGTTTTTCCCGAGCCGGTTGGTCCTGTGTTAACAATCATTCCATTTGGTTTTTTTAATTCTTTATCAATAATTTCAAGAGAATAATCTTCAAGTCCCAGATCTTCAAGTTTTAAACTGATGGTATCGGGATTTAATATTCTTAAAACAATATTTTCGCCATAAGCTCCGGGAACGATTGAAGTTCTTATTTCTACTTCCTGATTATTAATGTCAACTGAAAATCGTCCGTCTTGAGGAATATCATGAACATTAATTTTTAATTCCGATAATATTTTTATTCGTGAAAGAATAGAATTATAAACAGCAGATGGTAAGTTGGTTATTTCTTGCAATATCCCATCTACCCTAAGGCGTAATCTGGTATCATCTTCTTCTGATTCAAAATGGACATCTGACGCTTCTATTTTTAATGCTCCAGCTAAAATAATTTCTAAAACTTCAGTGACCGTCATTCCGGAAGCATTTTCTAATTTATTTTTTATATCATCAAAGGTGTTTATTTCTTCTTGTAGTTTGTCTATTTTTTCTGGGGTTATTTCTATTTCCTTAACTATTTTTTTTAATTCTTTAGTTGGTTTAAATCGTTGCCAAGCATCTTCTAATCCGGACTCGGAAACGATAAAAATTTTTAAATTAAAACCCTGTTTTTTAAGTGAATCTAAGAGCTCCTTCGTTTGCTCAATGCGGGGATCTTTTACTGCTATTTTTACTATTTTATCTAACTTTTTAATTATGATTGCTTTTGCATTTTTTGCTTCTTCAAGCCCAACTATTTTAAAGTTGGATGGATCAATAGGTGTCACGTCTAAATTTAAATACGGCAAATCAAGTTTTAAAGCAAGCTCTTTTGTACTTTCTTCCTCTTCTTCTTGACGAATTTTTTGTAATTTAACATTAGTATTGTTTTGATTTTGCATAATAATAAGGTTAATAGATATTATATCTATTCTTATCTTACCGTTTTAGAAGCTTTTCTTCAAGCTTATATTAAACATTGTTGTCAATAAGGTCTATTATTTGTTTTTCTACTTCTTTTGAAAAACTATTTTTTATTTCAAAAAACAAAATATTATTTTTCAAAACACCATTTAATTGAATGCTTAATTGTCTCACAAACTCTGTGTTTACTGAATAAATTAATCCCCCTACTTTTAATTGATTTGTATTTTTATTTTTTTCTTGTTCAGATTTTTGCCAAAAAAGCGCAATTGTCTTTAGGCCTGGAAATACTGTTTTCATTTCATCTATAATTTGTTGGACAGAATTAGGCGGAGTGTTCATTTGTTTAAAATCCTTTTCTTCAATATGTCCCCAGATTAAATTTTTATTTTTATCCCAGGATAATTTATGTAAAATTCTTCCCCACAAGCGAAGAAAATCAAGAGATTTAGTTTTATAAAGATATCTGATAATTTCTTGTTGGTTTGCCCCCCTATTAATTAGCAATGCGGCGTTATTAAAGGTTCTGGGAGTTGTTTTAGGTGATTGAAAATTATCTGTAGCATCTATTAGGCCCGTTAATATCCAAGTGGCCACTTCTTTATTAATTAGATTTCTGTTTAAAAAATCTATAATTTCTAATGTTAGTTCTGAAACAGAACTGAAAGCGATATCAACTAAGTTTATTTCCCCAAAGTTCCCGTTTTCTGGACGATTATCAATGTTAACAATAGGAGTTTCAAAAAATAATTCTGGATTATACTCAAAAGCTTTACCTAAACTTTCAAAATCTTTAACGCCAAGAGTAAAAATCAAATCAAAAAATCTGGATGGCTTTATTGAAAGATTTTCTTGTTTAATGTTTTTTTTGCCTTTAAGATAGAGATAAAGTCGTTCATTATCTTTTTCGTAATAGAGCTTGTTAATATGATCCTGCGGATTATCTATAGATAAAATAAACTCTCTTTCTAAAAAATTGTCAGAAGAAAGAGAATTTTTTTTGGGAAGAAATTGTAATTTTTGAGGGATTTCTTTAGGAATAAAAAGTTTAGCCCTTTTACCTGTCTTTTCAAGGGCATCTGTAAGCGCGAAAGCACTTCCTAAGGTATCTCCATTGATATTTTCTGGAGTTGCTATTAGGATATTGTTGCTTTTGTTAACTAACTTAGAAATTTGTTGTTTTGTTCCTTCCACATTCCCTTCGGTCAAATTAAAAATTAAAAATTAAAATTTAAAATTAAATTTTAATTTTTCCGATTTCGTCCCACCCCGGTCAAAGATAAAAACCAATCTTATTAAGGGCAGGCTAATTTTTAAATTTATACATTTTATTAATTACTTTCTGAAGTTATCTGTTCATTTTAAGATAATAAAAAGAAGCGGTCAAGCTTAATTATTTTCATTTAAATATTTTAGAAAACGAAGTTAAAGATATTAGTATAAAAGATTGACATAGTTATAACTATCTATTAAAATAACATGACAAACAAATTGTCCTTTAAATTTTTATGCACAGGCAATAAATTTAAGAAATGAAATATATTAGCATTTAAGGAGGGGAAACTTGAAAATTTTTTCCTGTATTTTTCAATCTTTAGGCATTGTATTAGTATTTATTGGAGTCTTGTCCTTTTTTTGTGGTCTTTCTTTAGCTCCGGGTGGCTTAGGTATAATTATTGGTCTTATAGGAATTGGACTTATCTTAATAAAAATTGGCGAAACTCTTGAAAAAAATAGTGATTCGGATTAACAATTAAAGAAGAAGCCAACAAAGCATAAAACAGAGAGCAGTTAAATGTTCTCTTTTTTTATCTCTTAAAATTTGATAAGATTAAAACAATGACAAAGATAATCACTAAAAATGAACGTGAAACTAAAAAAGTGGCGGGTCTATTAGCCAAAGAAATTGTAAGAAAACCATTAAAAGTTAAAAATGCGGTAGTAATTGGTTTACAAGGAGAACTTGGAAGCGGGAAAACTAATTTTGTTCAGGGATTTGCTAAAGAGCTAAAGATTCGTAAGCGATTAACCAGTCCTACTTTTGTTGTGTTAAAGCGATATGCTATTAGCAACAAGCAATATGCCAATCTATATCACATTGATTGTTATCGTTTAAACAAGGCCAGTGATTTACTTGATTTAGATTTTAGCGAAATTATTAACAATCCAAAAAATATTGTTTTAATAGAGTGGGCAGAAAAAGTCCAAAAAATACTTCCCAAAAATACAATACGGATAAAATTTAGAGTGATTGATGAGAAGAAGAGAAAAATAACTATATAATTTTGAATTTTGAATCAATTTTGAATGACTCAATTTTAAAAATACTTTTAAATTAAAAAATTATAAATTAATTATTATGAAGCGTTTAGTATTAATAGACGCAAATGCGTTGATTCATAGAAGTTTTCATGCCATTCCATCCTTGAACACTAAAAAGGGTGATCTTGTTAACGCTGTTTATGGTTTTACTTCTATTCTTTTACGGATTTTAAAAGAATTAAAACCGGAATACATAGTTACCGCTTTTGATTTGCCAAAACCTACTTTTCGCCATTTAGAGTATGAAGATTATAAAGCTCATCGTCCTAAAACTCCCGAAGAACTTATTAATCAGTTTCCTAAGGTTAAGGAAATTGTTAAGGCATTTGATATTCCCATATTTGAAAAAGAAGGATTTGAAGCAGACGATATTATTGGAACAATTGTTAAAAAAACGGGTAAAGATATAGAAGATATGATTGTAACTGGCGATTTGGATACATTACAATTAGTTGATAAAAATACCAAAGTTTATACCTTAAAAAAGGGAATAACTGATACAATTATTTATGATGAAAATGCTGTAAAAGAAAGATATGGATTGTCTCCAGAACAAATGGTTGATTTTAAAGGATTAAAAGGAGACCCTTCTGATAATATTCCGGGCGTACCGGGAGTAGGCGAAAAAACCGCTATTTCTTTGATAAAAGAGTATAAAAATATAGAAAATCTTTATACAAAACTGGAAAAAGGCGAAGCTAAAAAAATGCCGGAATCTTTAAAAAAGAAACTATTTGACAACAAAGATCAGGCGATTTTCAGTAAAAAATTAGCAACCATACGAGAAGATGTTCCATTAAAATTCAAATTAGAAGATTGTAAATTAGAAACATATAATCCAAAAGAAGTTATAAATCTTTTTCAGAAATTTGATTTTAAAACATTAATTTCAAGATTGCCCACCCAACCTTCATTATTGGATCAAAATTCAAATCAATTTAATAATTCTAAAAAAAAACTTAAAAAAATTGAACCTAAAAAAAGCAGATTACAAGAGATAGAACGGGCTTATAAAGAAAAAATACTTTCAAAAAAAGTTTATCAATTAGAAAAAGAATTACTTTCTGTTTTAGAAGGAATGGAAAAAAACGGGATAAAACTTGATGTAAAATTTTTAAATTTTTTGGCTGAAAAATGCAATTTACGATTAAATGAATTAGAAAATGAAATATGTAAAATAGCTGGGACTCAATTCAACATCAATTCTTCTCAACAACTTTCAGAAATTTTATTTAAAAAATTAAAAATTTCCATAGAAGGACTTCGCAAAACACCAGGAGGAGTAATTTCTACTGCTGCTTCTGAATTACATAAGCTTTTAGGAAGACATAAAATAGTAGATTTAATTTTAGAATTTCGGGAATTAATGAAATTAAAAACCACCTATCTTGATACTTTACCAAAATTAACCGATAAAAATAATCGGGTTCATACTAATTATCATCAGCTTGGAACAACTACTGGCCGTGTTTCTTCTTCAGACCCGAATCTTCAAAATATTCCAATTAGAACAGAGTGGGGGAGGGAAATTAGAAAAGCGTTTATAGCTGATAAGGGTTATAAATTGCTTTCTGCTGATTATTCCCAGATAGAATTAAGGATCGCTGCTTGTATAGCTAATGACAAGAAGATGATTCAAGCCTTTAAGAAAAATCAGGATATTCATAAAATAACTGCTGCTGAAGTTAATAATATTTCTATAGACAAAGTTACTCCTCAAATGCGCTATCAAGCTAAAGCTTTAAATTTTGGAGTTCTTTATGGGATGAGTATTGTGGGTTTTGCCGAGGCAGCTAATATATCCAGAAATAAAGCTAAAGAATTTATTAAAGAATATATGGATGATTTTGTTGGTATTTCTAAATATGTTGAAAAAACCAAAGAAAAAGCTAGAAAACAAGGTTATGTGGAAACTATTTTAGGTCGTCGGCGTTATTTACCACAAATTAAATCTTCTAATTTCCATTTACGACAAGCTTCTGAACGCATGGCTATTAATATGCCCATTCAAGGAACCGCGGCAGATATTATAAAAGCAGCAATGGTAGAATTAAGTAAAAAATTGTTTCAAGGCGTGCGGATATTACTTCAAGTTCATGATGAATTAGTTTTAGAGGTAGAAAAAAATAAAATAGAAAAGGCCGCTAAAATTGTTGAAGAAACAATGGAAGGAGTTTTAGACCAACTAATTTTCAAGGAGGTTAAATCAATCTTTAAAATCCCCCTTAAAGTTGATATAAAAGCAGGAGATAATTGGGGCTCTCTACGGGAAATAAAATATAAAATATAAAAACATATGTAAATTCGGAAAAGTTAAAAATTAATTTTGAATTTTTCATTTTTATTTTTTAACTTGACTGAAAGGAACGTGCCAGAATTACCTGAAGTAGAAACAATTACTAGAGATTTAAACAAAACTGTAAAAGGGTTAAAAATTACAGGTATTTGGACTGATTGGAAAAAAATTATTAAAAATCAGAGTTATGAAAAATTTGTAAAACAAGCGAAAAATAAGAAGATTTTAGGAGCAAAGAGAAGAGGTAAATACATTTTGATTAATTTAGAAAAAAACAAAACTATTATTATCCACCAAAAAATTTCTGGACACTTACTTTATGGAAAATGGAAAATTATAAACGGGGAAATAAAAAGTTTAATAAAAGGACCATTAAAAGATGATCCCCAAAATAGATTTATAAGATTTATTTTTTATTTAAACAATAAAAAACAATTAGGTTTATGTGACTTACGAAGATTTGCAAAAATTCTCTTGATTAATACTGACAAAATTAACGAATTAAAAGAAATTAAAGAATTAGGACCCGAGCCAATAACTAAAAATTTTACATTTAAAAAATTTAAAGAAGCGTTAAAAAATAGAAAAGGTAAAATAAAATCAATTTTAATGAACCAAAAAATAATTGCCGGTATAGGGAATATTTATTCTGATGAAATTTTATGGAAAGCTAAAATTCATCCATTAAAATTAGTAGAAAAAATTAAAGATAAAGAGCTCAAAGAAATTTATAAGGCGATTAGAGAAATATTACCCAAAGCTATTAAAGAGAAAGGAGATAGTTTTCAGGACTACAGAAGATTATCAGGTGAATTAGGAAACTTTCAGTATAAACAAAAAGTTTATCAAAGAACGGGGGAAAAATGTTTCAGAAATGATAATGGTATAATAAAAAGAATTAAAGTGGGAGGAAGAAGCGCTCATTTTTGTCCAAAATGTCAAAAAAATAAATAAAATGTTTAAAAATAAAAAAATCTTTATAATTTTAGCTAGCGTAATTATTATTTGCGTTATTTTATTTTGGCAATTGGGCAATAGAAGTATTGACATTAACAATAATCCAGATAATGCAAAACAAAACATTAATTTGGTTAATGAAGGCGAAGTTAGTCCGATTACTGGTTTGCCTTGCGATAATTATAATCAGCGATCTTTTGCTGTTATGCTGGCAATGGATCCAATAACTCGTCCCTTGTCAGGCATTTCAATGGCGGACTTAGTAGTTGAAATGCCTGTAATTACTGGCAGTATAACCAGATTGATGGCTGTTTATAATTGTCAGGAACCGAGTGAAATCGGTTCTGTTCGCAGTTCTCGTCATGACTATATTCCCTTAGCAATGGGCTTAGATGCTATTTTTGCTCATTGGGGTGGTTCTCATTTTGCCTTAGATAAGCTTAATGCGGGAATAATGAATAATATTGATGCTATGCAAAATCCTTATAATGCTTATTGGCAGGATTGGAACAAGCATATGCCGCACAATGGGTTTACCAGCTATAGCAGATTATTAAATTCTGCTGAAAAGCTGGGTTATCGTTTAACTAATAGATTTGAAGGATATCCACACTTAGAAATTTCGAAATTCGAAATTCGAAATTCGAAATTATCAGTCGGAAGGCTGACCATTGGATATCCAGGACACTATGCGGTTTATTATGAATATGATTCAAACACTAATTCTTATAAAAGGTGGCGTGAAGGGACACCGGAAATTGATAAATTAACCGGCAAACAAGTAGAAACTCAAAATATAGTTGTTATGCGCGCTGCTTCACGAATGATTGAACCGCCTGATTATAATGATGTTGATATTGAAGGAACCGGTGATTTGGTAGTTTATAGAAATGGCGAGGAAATAAGAGGAATATGGAAAAAGGAGGGCAGTTATAAGCCAACTAAGCTTTACTTTTTAGATCAAGAAGGAGAGGAGATAAAATTTGTTCCTGGAAAAATTTGGATAGAGGTTATGGAACCATATCAGGAGGTTAAGTGGGGAATGAGTGATGAGTAATGAGTAATACTCACATACTCATATACTCATATACTTATATACTTATATATCATGATTATTTTTTTATACGGGCCAGACACATATAGGTTACAACAAAAAATAAGAGAAATTATTAATGATTATAAAAAACGCCATCAAGATGGCGTGAATTTTGTAAAAATAAATTTTAAAGAAGATGAGTTAAAAGAATTACAACAGCTCATAGAAACCGTTTCTATGTTTGATGAAAAAAAGCTGATTTTGATTGAAGGGACATTTCAACAAGCAGAATCTTCACAACAAGAATTACTTGATTTTTTAAAGAAGAAAAAAGTAGATAGTTGTGATGAAAGTTTAATTTTATTATGGAATGAAAAAAAAGAAACAAAAAATAAACTCTTTAATTTTTTAGATAAAATAGCCAAAGTTTATGAATTTAATCTTCTTCCACCCTATAGGATAAAAGAATGGGTTAGGAATTATACAAAAAATCAAGGAGGAAGTATTGAAAATTCTGCTATTGAGAAGTTGTTTAATTATGTTGGTAATGATTTATGGAGAATGACCAATGAATTAAACAAGCTAATGGCCTTTAATAAAAAGATTAATTCGGAAAACGTAGAAAATTTAGTTAAATCAGAAGTTGATCTTAATATCTTTGCAACTATTGACGCTCTGGCCCATAAAAACAAGAAACAGGCCTTAAGGCTACTTAACGAACACTTAAAACAAGGCGACAAAGAAAGTTATCTTTTAGATAGGTTTGTATATCAATTTCGTAATCTTCTAAAAGCAAAATCTGCGTTCCAAAACGAATCAAATATTAGGAATATAAATTTTTTTGCTAAAAAAATAAATATGCATCCTTTTGTTGCTAAAAAATCTCTTGAACAATCAAGAAAATTTAGTTTCAGTGAATTAAAAAAAATCTATCAAAAATTATTAGAGATAGATTTAAATATAAAAACAGGAAAAATAAATCCCAGAACCGCTTTAGAAATGTTTATTATTAATCTTTAGCAAAAGGGAACATTTGTTGATACTTGATTAACTTTTATTTTTTTCTTCACGATTAATAAGTTTAGTCATTCGTGATTTTTTGCGGGCAGCGGTATTTTTCTTTATTAGTCCAGTTTTAGCTGATTTATCAATTATTTTATAGGCCTTAGGAAGAAGTTTTAACGCTTCTTCATTTTTATTTTCAGAAATTAAAACCTGGATATTTTTGATAATATCTTTTAAAGATTTTTTTCTGCCTATATTACGCTTTTGCCTTTTTTTATTTTGACGTAGCGCTTTTTTTGCTGATTTAGTAATTGGCACAATCCTTCGCTTCACTCAGTCAAATTTAAAATTAAAAATTAAAAATTAAAAAAACTAAGCGAATATTTAATTTATTTCATCTTAGCAGGAATTATTTTATTTGGCAAGTTTTCAGTATTTAATTCATCTATTTTTACGGATTTTTTTATATTGAATTTTCCTATTTTTATTCTAATTAATTTTTCCAAATAAGCTCCACAACCGAGTTTTTGACCAATATCGTTGGCTAAAGAACGAACATATGTTCCCTTACCGCATTTTACTTTAATTTTTACATAAGGATGCTTATAATATAATAGCTTGATGCTGTAAATTTTTACTTTTCTAGATTTTAGTTTTGGTTTAATTCCTTTTCTAGCTAATTCGTAGGCTTTTTTACCCTTAATTTTAATGGCTGAGTAATCTGGCGGAACTTGCTCAATTTCTCCTACAAAAATTTTTAGAATATTTTTTAAATTTTTAATTGTAATTTTGCATTTTGCCTGCCTGCCGATGAGGCAGGGATTTTGAATTTTTAATTTTCCGGTTTTGTCGTATGTGTCCGACGTCCAACCAAGTTTTAGGGTTGCTATATATGTTTTTGGCATAATCATAAATTGTGACTGTAGCCGAGTTGTCTTTCCAACCAAAATAATTAGAACGCCCTCAGCAAAGGGATCTAAAGTTCCAGCGTGACCTATTTTGAGTCGTTTGTGGTGAATTGTTGAAGACGAGAGGGGGTTGGTGAATTCTCGTATCTTATCAACTATATCATGCGAAGTAGGTCCAGCTGGTTTATATATATTAATGATGCCTGAAATGTCCATATTGGCCTAAAAATTAGTTAAATGGTATAATCTCAAATAGAAAGCATAAATAGAGGAATAGAGGATGCGAAGAAACAAAGAGAGACAAAAGGGGACAAAGGATAGAAAGAGACGGAGGTGTAGGATTATGAATTGATAAAATTATTTATTAATTCCTATTTTTTGTTGCTTATTATTTTTTAGTTTAATTATGATTAGTTTACTCAAGGGTACAATTGAATTAAATACAGATAAGTATGTTGTAGTTGAAGTGAATGGCATTGGCTATAAAATTTATATTTCCGGCAATACATTTAAAAATTTGCCAAAAAAAGGGGAAAAGGTCAAGATTTATACCCATCTTCACGTTAGAGAAAATGCGATGGAGCTTTATGGTTTTTTTAACACTGAAGAATTAGATTTTTTTGAACTTTTAATTTCTATTTCTGGGATTGGGCCAAAAGGCGCTTTAAGTATTTTAACGGTATCTTCTATTGAAACCTTGAAAAACGCTATTGCTAATGAAGAGAGTTCTATTTTAACTAAAGTATCAGGAATTGGCAAGAAAACTGCGGAAAAAATAATTTTAGAACTAAAAAGTAAAATTAGCGATAAAATTTTTAGCGGAGGAATGAGCACTGATAGCGAAGCAATTGATGCTCTGACGAGCTTGGGGTATAAACTTAAAGATGCTCGTGAGATTCTAAAAAAAATTCCTAAAGAGGTTAAAAGCGTAGAAGATCGTGTTCGCGAAGCGCTTAAATTATTGGGAAAATAAACTTTATATGGAACTGTTTTTACAATCTAAAAATTGGGAAGAATTCCAAAAGTCATTAGGTAGAAAGGTTTGGAGGGTAAACAAGATTCTTGTTATTAAACATAATTTGCCTTTTGGGAAAAGCTACCTCTACGCTCCGAAATGTAGAGGAGATTTTTTAAATAAAGATTTTTTAAACAAAACAAAAAAAATAGCCAAAAAAGAGAAGTCCATTTTCTTAAAAACAGAACCTATTCAAGTGGTTGAGGATAAATTAGATTTGGGAAAAATTGGACTTAAGAAATCTAAAAATATTCAGCCCCAAAAAACACTTATTTTAGATATTACAAAGCCCGAAAAAGAGTTAATGAAAAATATGCATTATAAAACAAGGTATAATATTCGTTTAGCAGAAAGAAAAAATATAAAAATAGAAAAAAACAAAGATAGTTTTGAAGATTTTTGGCGCCTTGTAAAAAAAACAACAGAAAGAGATAAGTTTAAACCGCACCCAAAGGAATATTATAAAAAGATGCTGAAAATTCCTGGAGTGAAGTTATTTTTAGCTCTAATTCCATCTTCAACGGAACAAACAAGACCTAAAATTATTGCAGCTAATATTGTTGTTTTCTATAAAAAACAAGCGATTTATTTACATGGGACTTCAGATTATAATTATAGAAACTTGATGGCACCCTATCTGCTTCAATGGAAACAAATTTTAGAAGCAAAGAAAAAAGAATGTATTGAATATGATTTTTGGGGCATTGATGAAGAAAAATGGCCTGGGGTTACGAGATTTAAAAAAGGATTTTCGGGAAAAGAAATTAAATATATCGGCGCTTATGATATGATTTTTAAAAAGTGCTGGTATTTTGTTTATAAAGTTGTTAAAAAAATCATATAAAAATTAGAATATAGCGAGTATTATTGACATAGATTTTTTCTTTTGTTAAAGTTAAACATTAGACTAGTTCTTTGATAATAGTCTAAAAATCTATTCTGGAAGGAGACCGGAATGAAAAATAAACTTTTAGCCGTTTGTATTTTATTACTGTTTAGTATAACCATGTTGAGCGCCAAGAAAGTTTCTTTTAATAAGATTATTCTTGAAACGGAATTTGGGCCAATTGAAACCTCACTGAAAACAGAACTAATTTTTAGAGGAAATGAATTTTCTGACGGATTAGTTCTAAATAACCCAGAGCTTATTTGGGAAACCATTCCCAAAATAGAGGTTAGCGACGAAACCGCTGATGGGAAATATTTTTTGATGCTAGAAATTATTAATTGTCCAGTGAAATTTATTGGCAGCGGTAACCAATACGAAGATCGGATGATTTTTATGACATCTTTCATGGCAGATTCTTTAAACGATCTTAGTCCTGCCTTTAAAATTTTAAAAGAAGCAGCTGAGAACAAGAGGGTTGTTATCATTAAGGCCAAATTATTTATTGAAGGATTTTATCGTATTGCGAATGATGACATGAAAGCATTAATTAATCGTGGAGAAATAAAAATAATAAATATTCAGTTTAAGTAAGTTAATAAAATTTATAAGCGAAGAAATGAGTTTTCTTCGCTTTATTTTTTTACAGTTTAGCATTATACTGAAAATGGATTATGAAAAAAATAATTAAAAAATTTATTCCTCGGTTTTTACTAAGCTTTTACCATTTTCTTTTAGCTTGGCTTGGAGCTATTATCTATAGTTTTCCTTCTAAAGAATTGACTATAATCGGAACTACGGGCACTAATGGAAAAACAACAGTTGTTCATTTGATAAGTGAAATTTTGGAAAAAACAGGTAATAAAGTTGCTTCTATTTCTTCAATAAGATTTAAAATCAATGACAAAGAGTGGCCCAACACCTTAAAGATGACAATGCCGGGACGATTTAAAATTCAAAAATTTTTTAGGGATGCAGTTAAGGCAAAATGCAACTATATGGTTTTAGAGGTAACTTCCGAAGGGATTAAACAATATCGTCACCGATTTATAGAGTTTGACGGGGCTGTTTTTACTAATTTAACCAGAGAGCACCTTGAGGCTCACAAGGGATTTGAAAATTATAAAAGAGCTAAGGGTAGGTTATTTAAGGCATTAAAAAAAAGTAAGAAAAAAAATAAATTTTCAGTAATAAACTTAGATGACTTAAACGCAGAATATTTTTTAAGCTTTAATATTAAAAAAGAATATAGATATGGGATTAAAAACGAAGAAGCAGAAATTACCCCGGATAAAATTAATTTAAAAATTTCACTACCGGGAGAATTCAATACCTATAATGCTTTAGCTGCATACTGTGTTGGCTTGTCTCAAAATATTGAAACACATAAAATATTGGATATTATTAAAGAGTTTAAAGGAATTCCCGGTAGAATGGAATTGGTTATTAAAAAACCGTTTAAAGTATTTGTAGATTATGCTCATACTCCAGATGCTCTAGAAAAAGTTTATAAAACCATTTTATCTTCTGAGCGAGGTTCATCGCTTATTTGTGTGCTTGGCTCTTGTGGTGGAGGCAGAGATAAGTGGAAAAGACCGGAAATGGGCAAGCTTGCTAATAAATATTGTAGTAGGATTATTTTAACTAACGAAGATCCCTATGATGAAAATCCTGAAAAAATTTTGTCGGATGTAGAATCTGGAATAACTTATTCTTCAGTAAATAAAATTTTAGATAGGCGTCAGGCAATAAACAAAGCACTGCGCTTAGCTAAAGAAGATGATATTGTGGTAATAACCGGTAAAGGAAATGAGCCCTGGATGGTTGTTGCAGGAGGTAGAAAAATATCGTGGGATGACAGGAAAGTTGCTAAAGAAGAATTTAGTAAATTGTTTAAAGATTAGATGACCGGTTTGGTTTTTTGGAAAAAGTTGTTAGTCAAAATCCATAGACCTAAATTAATAACTAAACCAACAGCTAAGAACAGCAACTACGAACTAATTTTATATGAAATACAAAATTTTATCTCATACAGCTGATATTAAAATTCAGGTCTTCGGAAAAACAAAAAAAGAATTATTCCTAAATGCAATCTTGGGGATGAACGTAATTTTAAAACCAGAAATTTTAAGTAATAGATTGGGAGCTATAAAAAAAATTGGGATAAAATCAGTTGACATTAATGCTTTATTAGTAGATTTTTTGAACGAAGTTTTATATTTAAGCCAAGTAAACAAAGAAGTTTATGAAGATATAAGGTTTGTGAAATTTACAAGCAAAGAGCTTAAGGGAGAGTTAATCGGCAAAAAAATTAAGTTCTTTGGTGAAGATATTAAAGCGGTAACCCATCATGGATTAATGATAAAACAGGGCAAAAAGAGATTATGGCAGGCAACGGTTCTATTTGATATTTAATAATTAGTAGTAATGTTTATAATTTTTAGGCGGATAAAATTTATCCGCTTTTTTATTTTAAACAAACGTGCTATGATAATGATGGTATGGACAAGTTAAACTTCCGAAAAGTTAACAATTATCTCTGGGAAATTCCGAACAAATTTCAGAAGAAAATACAGGTTCCGGCAAGGATTTACGTGGATGAAAAAATGCTGGAGCAGGTTTTTAAAGATAGATCTGTCAAGCAATTAGTTAACCTGACAGCTTTACCGGGAATTGTTAATTATTCTTTGGCCATGCCAGATATTCATGAGGGATATGGTTTTCCAATAGGCGGAGTTGCTGCAATGGATTCTGAAAATGGCATAATTTCTCCCGGTGGCGTTGGCTATGATATAAATTGTGGGATGAAATTATTAAAAACTGGATATTCTGAAGAAGAAATTAGACCCCATCTTGATAAATTAGCTACTGAAATTCAAAATGAAGTTCCTTCGGGGCTTGGTCAAGGAAGGGAAATTAAGTTAGATATTGCTGAACTGGATAAAATTCTTAAAACCGGCGCCAAAAAATTGGTTGAGAAAGGATACGGGGAAAAAGAAGATATTGAAAATTGTGAGGCAAATGGCTGTTTAGAACAAGCTGATCCTTCCTTGGTCTCTGACAAGGCCAAGAATAGGGGCCGTAATCAGTTGGGAACATTGGGGAGCGGAAATCATTTTTTAGAAATTCAGAAAGTTGATAAAATTTTTGACGAAAAAGCAGCTAAAATTATTGGTCTTTCAAAAGGAGAAACAACTATTATGATACACACTGGCTCAAGGGGATTAGGTCATCAAATTGCTACTGACTATATTAAGCTGATGATGAAGGCGATGCAAAAATATAAGATTGATCTTCCCGATAGAGAATTAGCTTGTGTTCCTTTTAAATCTTCCGAGGGCCAAAGATATTTTAAGTCAATGTGCGCTGGAGCTAATTATGCCTGGGCAAATCGCCAGATGATCGTTTATTATATAAGGAAGGCCTGGAAGAATGTTTTGGGTTTTTCAAAGACCTCAGCTTTGACCATTGTTTATGATGTTGCTCATAATATCGCTAAAATAGAGAATCATAAAATTAATGGGGAAAATAAAGAATTGGTTGTTCATCGTAAAGGAGCAACGCGGGCCTTTCCTCCTAATCATTTAGAAATTCCAAAAAAGTATCGCGAGATTGGCCAACCAGTTTTAATTCCTGGCAGTATGGGGACTGCTTCTTATGTTTTAATTGGACAGGAATCAGGTAAAGATGCCTGGTATTCTACCTGTCATGGCGCTGGAAGAAAAATGTCTCGTCATGCAGCAATAAAAAGGACGAGAGGAGAAGAGGTGATAAAAGAATTAAAAGAAAAAAAGATTTTAATTAAGTGTAGAAGTATGAGAGGTATTGCCGAAGAAGCTCCTCTTGCCTATAAAGATATTGATGACGTGGTTGAGGTTGTTCATCAAGCAGGACTTTCAAGAAAAGTGGCTCGTTTGGTTCCTTTGGCCGTAATTAAAGGAGAGTAGCTAAAAAATTTCTAATTTATCTAATTTATAATTTTCAAACACGCTATGAATAAAAAGTTATCTAAAAGTATAAAAAAACATATTAGGCGCGAAAAAGCTCGTATTAGGCGAGAACATTTTAATTTTGAAGAACGTAAAAAATTCATTGATGAATTGTATAATCGCATTTTATTTCCTCAAAAATCAGAAAGAAACGAAGTTCTTAAAAAGAAGGACAAGGATAGTCCCAAAAAAGAAAAAGGGGTTAAATCTAAAGAAAAAAAAGCGAAGAAAAAACCAATTGTAAAATCTGGGGGTAATAAGACTTCTGTAAATAAAAATAATAAAAAATAATTTTAATTTATGCGCAATGTTTTAAATCTTCAGTTAGAGACAAAAACAGCTTTGGCAGTTGTTTTTATAATTGTGGCGATATTTATATTTGCAGTTATAAAAAGTGTTGGTAATTTTGATAAAGCGATGGAAAGTGCCGAACCCATTAGAAACTTGTATGAAGAAACGGGTCTTTAATGAAAAAATATTCTCAAAAAAACGCAGGTAGAGGAAAAACTGCTTACAGAACACCCAGTAGATTTATTTCGTATTTTTTAAAGTCCACCGCGAAAAAAAATCAGAGATCCAACGCCTAAGCGGACATAAAACTTGACTAATTTTTATTTTTATGTTATTATGTAAGTAGTTTGGTAATAAATGTAACCTTTATTATTTTAGTTACAAAAACTAAGTAATAAAAAACACTATGTTTAAATTTGAAAAAATGCCATTTAATAAGAAAGAGTCCAAAAAAGAACAACCCAAGGAAGAAAAAATGCAAGAGTTTTCACCGGAAGCTATTCGGCTTAGGAATAGGGCAATTCAGCTTCGTAAAGAAATTAGCAGGCAGGAAGAATTTGAAAAAAATCTATCTAAATCTGCTCCCGAGCAGAAATTAGGTGCAATGAGGCAACAACAGGAAGTTTCATTAGAGCGTAACAAAAAAGAATTAGAGGAAATTCAAAAAAAACTAAAAGGCATTTTCGGTGCTGAGCTACCCGAATAGTTATCATTTTATCTTTTACAGAGCGAGGTTATCAATTATCTCGCTCTTTTTATTTGCTTAAAATTATTTTTTTTCTGATGTGTTATAATAAAAACAATGAATATTTTGGTAAAGTTTTTCAAAAAAAATAAACACCTGAATGTATTCTGGAAGGAAATTTTATTGTTTTTAATAACTCAAATTTTGGGGATAGTTGTTGCTGTTAAAACATCAAAAATTCTTATAACCTTGAATGTAGAGATTGAACAAGTTTCTCTTTCAAGTTTTTTAATATATTTTTTAATTTTTACTTTGGCCATATTAGCCCTTCTAAAAGTTTCCAAAAAGGGTGGCGGCATTATTTTTCAGATTTTCTTTGTTTTAGCAATTTTTTCCGGATTAGATATTTTATTTAGTATATTTATTGGTGAACCCGGAGCTATGATTTTAGCATTTGGTTTAGTTATTTTGCGATTTATCCGACCAACAGTTTTACTGCATAATTTAGTGGTGATTGGAGGATTAGCTGGCGTAGGAGGAATGTTGGGACTTACCTTAATTCCTCGTGATGCAATCATTCTCTTAGTTATTCTTGCAATATATGATGTAATAGCTGTATATAAAACAAAGCATATGGTTAAAATGGCCGAGACAATGATTAAAAAGCGAGCAATTTTAGGAATTATTGTTCCAGAAAAATTATCTGGATTTTATGGCTCAATGGCCGATGTTGAAAAAGATAAATTTCAAAAAAAAGAAAAAAACACAAGACCTAAAACCGCTAAAATGGGACGTTTTATGGTTTTAGGTGGTGGTGATTTAGCTCTTCCATTGCTTCTTATTAGCTCAGTAGCAGTAAACAATATTTGGCAGTCAATAATAATTTTGTTTTTTTCTTTGTTGGGGTTAACGGCAATGCACTTTATATTTATTAAATTAAAAAGTAAACCAATGCCTGCTTTGCCTCCTCTGGCTGTGTTTTCCATTTTAGGATATTTCGTTTCTTTATTAATTTAAAAAACCCTGAATTAATCAGGGTTTTATTTTTGGGAAGGGCAATTTTTTTTGTTTTTGATTATTTTCTCTTTTAAATTTTACTTCTTCAATATTTGCTGAATGAAAATATATATCATGAATTGCGACAGGGTATTTGAATTTTTTCTTTTTAAAATTATTTCTAAGAATTTCTTTAAATTTTTTTACTACTCGTTCTTTGGTTTCAGCCCATCTAAAAATTGCCTCACTCTCCGGTATAAAAATAAAATTTCTGCAATCTTCTTTATCAATCCACCAAATTTCACCCCACAGCTTAAACAACTTCTTTATCTTCATTATTGATTCAACCTAATAAAACCAAAATTTGTTCCTCCGGTTTCGGAATTAATGGCAAGAACACGATAAGGAAGCTGGGGCGGAATACACGAATTGAGTCCTTCAAGAATTTCATTTAGAAGATAAGTTTCAGATAAAACACTATTTTCTATTTCTTTCCAGTATAAGTTTATAATTTTCTGCACTACAGGGGTTGCTATTCTTCTAAATTCAAGAATGTCATAACAATCCTTGGTTTTTTCTTTTAAATCATTAAAAGTTTCTTCCAATTTTTGATTAATCATTTTTGCCTCCTTTTATTTATTAATATAATATGGTTTTGCTTCTTTTCCCTGGATTGCATTCATAAGAATACGAAAACGGATTTTAAGCGGCTGTTTTCTGGCTTCACAAAAAAAGAACGTTTGTTCATCTAAATTATCTTCAAAAAGTTTATTTGCAATATCTAATCCTAGTTCCTGCCATCTGTCTTTGAATAAAGTGCTTTCTCGGTATAGAAATTTTGTTTGAACAATTAGGCCTTGGTAATAAGGCCAAAAAATCCTCCATTTAAATTGCACATACTTTTTACAGAGTAAAAGCAATATTTTTTTAAAGAACATTTTTTCTTCCCTAAATCAAATTTGTTTCACAAATCTATTAAACCGTCTTGCAAAACAGAATTAATTTTCCATACTTTCATTTAATTTTATCACGTTATAAGCAATTTGTCAACAATTTATTTCTTTTTTACCATTCTTGTTCTTGTTTCCTTTTCTTTTATTCTTTGATTCTTTGATTCGTATATTACTCAACAATTCGTTACGATCGTAACGAATTGTTGAGTAAGGTTGTGTCCAGTCATAATGTGTAGAGTCCATGTCTTTTATGTGTGGAGCTAAGCTCCACACATGTAGGAGGCTAAGC
>Ga0180433_10001960_pt1 | contig 33246 bp, 32 predicted proteins | sample SS_ome_8_FD_132980 | JGI IMG/M metagenome (GOLD analysis project Ga0180433, IMG submission 132980) | Hypersaline lake sediment archaeal communities from the Salton Sea, California, USA - SS_1_D_1 metaG | ecosystem: Environmental > Aquatic > Non-marine Saline and Alkaline > Hypersaline >...
TTAAGATATTTGGCCCTAACGGGAGAGCGGCAGCGATAGAAGGCAGTAAGGTCTTTACGAAGGAATTCATGGAGAGTAATAATATCCCCACTCCAGGAGGAGTTATTTTAGAAAAAAAGGATTACGATAAAGCGAAATTTTACATTGAAAATTGCAAAAAATTCCCAATTGTTATAAAAGCCGATGGGCTTGCTGCCGGGAAAGGTGTTATTATTGCCAGGGACAGAGGAAATGCCCTGGAAGCTATAGAAGATTGTTTTACAAGGAATAAATTTGGCGTATCCGGTGACCGCATAATAATTGAAGAGTTCCTGGATGGCTATGAATTATCAGTATTAAGTCTTTGCGATGGCAAGAACATAATTCCAATGGCTCCGGCCCAGGATTATAAAAGGATTTTTGATAATGACAGGGGGAGCAATACAGGTGGTATGGGTAGCTATAGTCCTGTACCGATGGTTGATGAAAAAACTTATGGCCGTATTCTGGATGAAATCATTTTTCCTACATATGATGCATTGATAAAAAATAATATCGAATATAAGGGAGTTTTGTATGCCGGGATAATGATTAGCAACGGAGACCTCTATCTGCTGGAATATAACTGCAGATTCGGGGACCCTGAAACCCAGGTTATTCTTCCAAGACTGGAGGACGACCTCGTACCCCTTCTTATGGAATGTGCCGAAAGTAATTTAAAGAGAAAAGAAGTCAGGTGGAATGATAACAGATGCGTATGCGTCGTGGCTGCATCAGGAGGATATCCGCAGGGCTCATCAAAAGGGGACATAATCAGGGGTTTCGAAAATTTTGATGGTAACGGGGATATAGTTATTTTCCATGCCGGTACAAAAATAGAAGGTGATAATATAGTAACAGATGGCGGCAGGGTTTTTGGTGTTGTTTCAAGTGCTGCCAGTTTTAAGGAGACAAGAGAGAAGGTTTATTCGGCTATGGAGAAAATAAATTTCAGAGGGATACAGTACAGGAAAGATATTGCATTAAGGGCTGAAAGGAGTGAGTGATTGATAATGGCCGGTAATAAAAAAGTTGCTATTGTTATGGGCAGTATTTCAGATGAATCTATAATGAAGAAGGCATCTAATATTTTACAAGAGTTTGAAGTGGATTATGAAGTAAATGTGCTGTCAGCTCACAGGATGCCTGACAGGACCAGGGAATTTGCCATGAATGCAAAATCAAATGGCATAGGAGTAATAATTGCAGGAGCAGGAAAAGCGGCTCACCTTCCCGGTTTTATTGCTTCCAACACTACGGTTCCGGTAATAGGTGTGCCTATCAAAACTGAGGGTTTAAATGGACTGGATTCGCTTTTTTCAATATCTCAAATGCCTGCAGGAGTACCGGTTGCATGCATGTCTATAGATGGTGCGGAAAATGCTGCGCTTCTTGCTATACAGATACTTGCTGTAAAATATGATGACCTGGCAAAAAAAATCGAGGCCTACAAGGCCAAAATGGCAGGGTAAAACAACGTAATAGGGTCACGGGTAGGTTGTTAAAGTTTTGTTAAAATTAAAGAATGTTGGTTACCTTTTAATAATTATTTGCTATCATTTCTTTTGATTTACCATTTTAAAGATTTTATTATAAGAGTTCTGTAATATTAGAAAAATTAGCAATAATTGAGTAATGGATAATGATGAGACAAAAATAGAAGTAAAGGATTTCGGATTTTATTACGGTGCAGTAAAAGTCCTATCAGACATAAGCATGGATATAAAAAAGAATTCCATAACTGCGATAATAGGTCCGTCCGGATGCGGCAAGTCTACGTTTCTCAGGACTTTTAATCGTATGAATGAACTTCTGCCCGGTACCAAAGTAGAGGGGGAGGTAATAGTCGATGGTGTAAATATATATAAAGATAGCATAGACGTTGTGGACCTGCGAAAAAGGGTGGGCATGGTATTCCAAAGACCTAATCCTTTCCCCAAGACTATTTATGAGAATGTGACTTATGGTCCGCGCCTGCATAAAAAGTATTCAAAAAGTCAGCTGGATTCAATAGTTGAAGATAGTTTAAAAAGATCTGCTCTCTGGAATGAAGTCAAGCATAAACTTAATACGAATGCAATGGATCTATCAGGAGGGCAACAGCAGAGATTGTGTATTGCGAGACTTCTTGCTGTAAATCCCGAGATAATACTTATGGATGAGCCAGCATCTGCGCTTGACCCGATCTCGACTCAAAAAATAGAAGATTTAATAGACGAACTTAAGGAAAATTACACTATAATAATAGTTACCCATAATATGCAGCAGGCAGCAAGGGTTTCGCAGAAAGCGGCATTTTTGCTTACCGAGAAGATTGGAGAGCCGGCTATTCTGGTTGAGTATGGAGATACCAATAAAATATTTACCAATCCTAAAGATAAGAGGACAGAGGATTATATAACCGGGAGATTTGGTTAATTTAATATTTATTTTTGACATCTTATATATCATACAATATAATACCTCAATTAAATGATTTACTTATTATTGACTTTAATACTAAAAGTAAATATTAAAGAGAGAAAAAAGATAGGAAAATTGGGGGAAGATATCCATGAAAGAATACCGTCTCACAAAAGAAGGTTATGAGGAACTTGTCAGGGAGAGAGAGGACCTTATAAACAATAAGCGTAAAGAAATAGCAGAGAGACTTAAGGAAGCAAAAAACTCGGGTGGAGATTTGACCGAGAACTCCGAGTATGATTATGCAAAAAACGAGCAGGCTTTTACAGAGGGCAGGATAGAGCAGATAAATGGAATATTAAGTGATTATGTAATTATTGAGAATAAAGGCAATAAAGGACTGGTAGAGCTTGGATCTGTTGTTTTGGTGAGAGATATAGGCAAAAGGAGAAATAAGGAATTCAAAGTGGTTAGTTCGATAGAATCTGACCCTGATAAAAATAAAATTTCAGACGAGTCGCCAATGGGGATGGCTCTCCTTGACAAAAAAGAAGGCGATGAAGTTATTGTTAAAACTCCTGAGGAAACCAAAAGACTCAAAATATTAAAGATAAAATAAGAATTTTTTTTAATAATGAACAAAAATGATGATAAAAATATAAAGGATGATATTTTAAAGGATAGCAGCGATAAAAATATAGAATTAGTCGCATCAAAAAGTGAGTATTTATTGGATACAGAGAAACCCCTGGCCGAAGCGCTTGAGAAGAAGCTTGATAAGGTTAAAGCTTTAAAAAAAAGCGGTAAAAGTATATATAAAAGCAGATTTGAGAAGGATGCAAATATATCGGATATAAGAGTAAAGCATCAGGAGCTTAAAGCAGGCGAAAAGGGTGTATCTGTTTTTAAAATAGCAGGGCGGCTAATGGGTATGAGGAGGCACGGGAAGGCCACTTTTTCCGATATCAAAGATTTTACCGGCGGTATACAGCTTTATATCAGCCAGAGAGGTATTGGAGAAGATAATTACGAAGAATTTCTTAATCTTGATATTGGCGATTGGATAGGTATAGAAGGGAATGTTTTCGTAACTCATGCAGGAGAGCTTTCTATAAATGTATCCGGATTTGAGCTGCTGAGTAAAGCTATAAGGATACTGCCGGAGAAATGGCATGGGCTTAAAGATAAGGAATTAAGATACCGTCAGAGGTATCTTGATTTTATTATGAACCCCGGCGTGAGGGAAACTTTTTTAACGAGGATTAAAGTAATAGACTCGGTAAGGGCATTTTTAAATAGTAATGGTTTTCGCGAAGTTGAGACACCAATGCTGCAGCCCATTCCCGGAGGGGCCGCTGCAAGGCCCTTTGTTACCCATCATAACACACTTGGCTTCGATCTCTACTTGAGGATTGCCCCTGAATTATACCTGAAGAGGTTAATAATAAGTGGATTCGAGAGGGTTTTTGAAATAAACAGGAATTTTAGGAACGAGGGAATATCCTACAAGCATAATCCCGAATTTACCATGCTGGAATTTTATCAAGCGTATGCCGACTATAATGATATGATGGATTTGACTGAGAAATTGATAAAATTTGCTGCCAGCGAATCTACGGGGAAGTTAACGGCGAATTACAGGGAAAATGAAATTAATCTTGGCGGAGATTGGCAAAAATTTACCATGCTGGAAGCCATTCGCAAGATTGGTAAAGTTAATGTGAGTTTTGATAAATCTGTAAAAGAGCTGCTTATAATTGCAGCTGATTCCGGCATTGAGGTTGATAAAGAAGCCGGAAAGGGAAAAATAATAAATGAAATATTCGAAGGGCTGGTCGAGCCAAAGTTAATACAACCGACTTTTATAAAAGATTACCCGATAGAAATCTCGCCTCTTGCAAAAAGGCATCCCGATAATAAAAACCTGACTGAGAGATTTGAGCTTTTTGTCGGTGGAGAAGAAATTGCGAATGCTTTTTCGGAATTAATTGATCCTGCAGAGCAACTTAATAGATTCGTAAGTCAGGCGAAGAGCAAATTCGAAGAAGAAAGGATTACCGGAAAGATTGATATAGATTTTATTAAAGCTATGGAATATGGAATGCCGCCAACAGGCGGGGAAGGAATCGGGATTGACAGACTGGTCATGATACTTACAGGCAGCAGTTCCATAAGAGATGTAATTCTTTTTCCTCTTTTAAGACCGGAATAAGAATGAGCAGCATATATATTATGTTATATGTGTTAATTCTTAAAAATAAGGTGGTATAATTCTTTTTATAATACTAAAATAGTTTTTTGTAATGGCGGTCTGGTATATGAAATGTGACTTATGCAATAATAACGAAGCTACAATTTACTTAATAAAAATTCAGGACAGCACCGTGAAAAGGATAAACATCTGTGAAGAATGCGCGAAGAAATATTCTTTTCTCGGTGATGAAGATTTTCATAATGACTTTACCGATATTCTCTATGAATTTTTCGGCGAGGGCAGCAGGCCTGTTTCAAAAAGAATTAAAAAAATCTGGGGTAATTTAAGTTACAGAAGAAACCAAAAATGTCCTTATTGCGGGATTGATTTAAAAACCATTAAAAAAACAGGTCTGGTGGGTTGCAGCAATTGTTATAGAGAGTTAGGGGATGTGCTCCTTCCACTAATAAAAAATATTCAGGGAACTCTTGAGAATAAGAGCAAAATTCCTGTAAATACCACTGAGAAAATCAGGGCTGAAGTAAGCATAAGGAACCTCAGGCATAAACTACAGAACGAAATACTGGTAGAGAATTTTGAAGAGGCAGCCAGGATAAGGGATAAGATAAAGATACTGGAGAATAATATAAATGGGCGCAGTGAGTAAAAAATTTAATATTCTTGACAACAATGCCGGTGGGGATGGATCGGCTGATAAAAATAAGATTGTTTTAAGAACCAGAGTCAGTCTGGCAAGGAATTTTACAGATAAAAAATTTGTAAGCACAAGCAGCAATGAGGAAAAGAGGTCCCTTCTCGAGGAAGTTAAGAAGCATATAGAAAACGCAAAAAATTTTAAAGATTTTAAGTTTTATAGAATCAAAGAGTTGAAAAAATTGCAACGCGATTTGCTTTTCAGGGATTACATGATAGATACCGAAATTTCAGGAAAAATGCAGGGTAGCGGGCTATTTGCCAGGAACGGACTGAATGGAGCTGGAATAACGGCTATAATTGTTAATAACGAAGACCATATAAACATACAGAGTGTATGCCCCGGGCTGAATATATATAAAGCTTATGATGAAGTTGCCAAGATTGAAAAATATTATGAGAAAAAATTTAACTTTGCCTTTGATAAGGACCTCGGCTATTTGACGGCAAGCCCCTTTAATCTTGGCACAGCATTAAGAGTTACTGCTATTGCACACCTACCGGTGCTTTCATTAAGCTCCGGAATCAGTGATTTGCTAAAAAGGATGGGTAAAATAGGTTGCCAGATTAAAGGATATTTTATTGACAGTCCTGAGGCGGCAGGTAATTTATTCGAGATTTTTAACCAGTACACGCTGGGAAAGGATGAGAAGGAAATTCTCGATATAACTAATTTAATTTGCCTTAATATAGCTGAAGAAGAAAAAAGTGCAAGGGATCAGTTAAAGAAAAAAGATCTTCTGGGGATTAAAGACAATGTATGTCGTTCCTTTGGTTTGTTGAAGTATGCTAAAATATTATCATATGAAGAATCGGTAGAATTACTGTCAATAATGAAGATTGGGAAAGACCTTGATATAATAGAGGGTGTAAATGACTTTGATTTTTTTAGATTAATGGATAAAATTAGTAATTCACGTATTATAGTAGATATGGAAATAGGCGGGAAGATCGATAGTGACTATATCGATTCGATAAGAGCCGGTATTATAAGAAAAGAAATAATGAAGGAAGCTGGTTAGATGTTTGAAAGGTTTACAGAAAGAGCAAGAAAAGTAATAGTTAAAGCCCAGGATGAAGCAAGGCTCCTGAGGCAGAATTATATTGGCACCGAGCACATTCTGCTTGGCCTGATTGATGAGAAGGAAGGAATAGCATCCAGGGTTTTTTATGAGCTGAATTTGTCAGTAGATGAAATCAGGGATGCTGTAAAGGAAATAGTTACTGAAGGCACCTCTGACTCTTATGAACATATTCCTTTTACACCAAGAGCAAAAAAAGTCCTGGAGTTATCCCTAAGAGAAGCTCTTCAGATGGGACATAATTATATTGGTACCGAACATGTGCTTTTAGGCCTATTAAGAGAAGGCGAAGGTGTAGCAGCAAGAGTTTTAAATAGTCTGGGGATGACTCTTAATATCGTAAAAGAAAAAGTAAAAGAGATACTGGACAATGAGCCATATTATACAGAACCCGAAAAAGATGGTGCAGCTGAAAAAAGCCAGAAGAAATCACTTAAAATGCTTGGACAGTACGGGAAAGACCTGACTTCTCTGGCGAAAGAGGGCAAGCTTGACCCGTTAATTGGGAGGAGAAAGGAAATTGACAGGATAATCCAGATACTCTCAAGGAGAACCAAGAATAACCCGATACTTATAGGTGAATCGGGAGTTGGGAAAACAGCTATAGTGGAAGGATTAGCCCAGTTCATTCATTTAAAGAAAGTTCCTTCGAATCTTTCAAATAAGAGAATTTTTACGCTTGATCTGGGTGCTTTGATAGCCGGTTCAAGATACAGGGGAGATTTTGAAGAGAGGTTAAAAAAAGTTCTATCGGAAATCAAAAATGATGGTGATATCATACTTTTTATTGATGAGGTTCATACCCTGGTGGGCGCCGGTGCTGCTGAAGGTGCTATAGATGCTGCAAGTATATTAAAACCGATGCTTGCGAGGGGAGAGATCCAGGCAATAGGTGCCACTACGGTAATTGAATATCGAAAATATATCGAGAAAGACAAGGCGCTTGAAAGAAGGTTTCAGCCAATTTTTATAAATGAGCCAACGGTTTATGAAACCATAGAAATATTAAAGGGGCTTAAAGATAGATATGAATCGTTCCATAATCTGGATATAGACGAAAGCTCTCTGGTAGCAGCTGCCAAGCTATCGCATCGCTATATCAGTGACAGGTTCCTTCCAGATAAAGCAATAGACTTGATAGATGAAGCTGCATCGCGGGTAAGGATAAGGTCGCTCACCACGCCGCCTGATTTGAAAGAGATTGAAATAAAAATCGAAGAAGTGGTTGAAGATAAGAGAAAAGCCATAGAGTCACAGGATTTTGAGAAGGCAGCACAGTTGCGTGATAAAGAGAAGCAGATGATCAAGGAAAGAAAGGAAATAGAGGAGATTAATTTAAGGTCAAAGAAAGCCGGTAAGGAAACTGTCAGTGAAGGTGAGATAACAGAAGTATTGTCAAACTGGACCGGAATCCCGGTTTATAAATTAACTTCCGGTGAATCCTCCAAATTGCTCAGGATGGAAGATGAGCTGCATAAGAGGGTTGTTGGACAGGATGAGGCAATTAAGACTGTTTCCAGGGCTATAAGGCGGTCACGTTCCGGTCTTAAGGATCCAAAGCGTCCAATTGGATCTTTCATGTTCCTTGGCCCTTCCGGTGTCGGTAAGACCGAGCTGGCAAAAACTATAGCTGAATTCTTGTTTGATAAGGAAGAAGCGATAATACAGATAGATATGTCAGAATATATGGAGAAGCATTCTGTTTCAAAGCTGGTCGGCTCTCCGCCAGGATATGTGGGCTATGATGAAGGCGGCCAGTTGACGGAGCTTGTAAGGAGGAAACCGTATAGTGTAATTCTTCTGGATGAAATAGAGAAAGCCCATCCCGATGTATTTAATATACTGCTTCAGATTTTTGAGGACGGGCATCTTACTGACTCTCAGGGCAAGAGGGTTGATTTTAAAAATACCGTAATTATAATGACATCGAATCTCGGGGCAAGAGAAATCCAGAAAAATACCCCGATGGGATTCAAAAAAATAGATACGGATGATTTATCATATGACGAAATAAAAGATAAGGTAATGAACGAGCTTAAAAAAGCTTTTAGTCCCGAATTTTTGAACAGGGTTGATGAGGTCATAGTGTTTCATAAGCTACAGAAAAATCAGATTTATAGTATTATGGACCTTATGATGTCGAGATTACAGCAGCAGCTTGAATTACAGGGTATTACTATAGAGCTTAAAAAAAGTGCAAAAGACCTGTTGCTGGAGAAAGGTTACGACCCATCAATGGGAGCAAGACCCATGAGAAGATGCATACAGAATTTTATAGAAAACCCTCTTTCTGAAAAATTGATAAGCGGTGAAATAAAATCAGGTCAGAGGGTGGAAGTGAGCGTAAGAGATAAAAAAATGCGTTTCGAAATAAAGAAATTAAATCGCGGAAGTGTTTTGAAGGTTTAATATTATGGGAGTCAGGGATGAATAAAAAAAATGAGGAACAACTACTGGTAGATTGCCTTAAAAAGATTGCTCCTGGCAGCGATCTTAGATTGGGGATTGAATATATACTTCAGGGGAAAACGGGCGGCCTGATAGTAGTTGGAGATTCGGAAGAAGTACTTAAGCTAGTAAACGGTGGGTTTTATATTGGCTGCAGCTTTACGCCTGCAAAATTCTATGAGCTTGCCAAGATGGATGGCGCGATAATATTAAGCTCAGACGGTAAGCGTATTTTATATGCCAATACTCATCTTTTCCCGGACCCCAATATCAAAACTTTTGAAACAGGTACAAGGCACAGGACTGCAGAGAGGGTAGCAAAGCAAACCAATACGCTGGTTATTTCTATATCTATGAAGAGGGACGTAGTAACAATTTATAAAGGTGATATAAAGTATATGCTTGAAGAAACGAGAGTTATTTTGTCCAAGGCGAATCAGGCGCTACAGACGCTTGAAAAATACAAGGAAGGATTGGATGAGCTTACATTTAATCTTACTGTGAAAGAACTTGAGGGCATAGTAACGCTTTTTGATGTGGCTACCATACTCCAGAGGTCAAGCATAATTCAGAGAACGGAAAAGGAAGTCAAGAAATATATATACGAGCTGGGCGTAGAAGGAAGGCTTATTAATATGCAGGTTGAGGAGCTTATGGCAAATGTAGTGGAAAACTCATTAAACATTATCAGTGACTATGTAAAACAGAATGTTGATTGCGGTCCATCCGATATAAAAGATAAGATAAACTTATTGAGTGAGAAAGAACTCCTTGAGCTCGGGAAGATAGCAAAATTCCTGGGCTATGAAGTTGAAGGGAGTTTAAGGGAGTTTGACATGCATTCGAGGGGTTTGAGGATTATTACTGAAGTGAGAAGACTGCCGCAGCAGGTGGTAATTGGCCTGGTTGAGAAGTTTGGCGATTTAAGGAATATATTGAATGCAAGCGTAGAAGAGCTGTCCGAGGTTTCGGGCATGGGGAAAAATAGGGCCAGGTCGCTATATGATAAACTAAAGAAGTTCTCGGAATACTATTTATATAACGAGCTTTACACGGCAAGGGGAGGAGTAATTCCAACAATTAAAATGTAGTATTATTAAAATAATATTATAGCTTTATAAATTTAGAATTCTCCGCTTTAAGAAATACTTCAAAAAAAACTAGTGATGATAATTTATGAATGTAGCGGTAATTACAGCAGCCGGAAAAGGTACAAGGTTAAAGGGTAATATAAATAAGCAGTTTATGGATATTTATGGTAAACCGATACTGGCTCATACTATAGACGCCTTTCAGAACTCATTAAAGATAAAACAAATATATGTTTCTGTTCCAGAAAGCTATCTGGAGCTATGCCAGAAAAAAATAATTAATAGGTATTCTTTTGACAAAGTAAAAAAACTGGTTATAGGCGGAAGCAGCAGGCAGGAATCTATTTATAATGTGCTTAAAGTAATCCCCCCTGATACCAGACTGGTATCTATTCATGATGGTGTAAGACCTCTTGTTACTTCTAAAGAAATTGATCTTTTGATTAATATGCTTCTCAGGGAAAACAGGAAGGACGGCAGGGTCAGGGGAGCCATAATGGCAGCGCCTGTTATGGAAACCGTAAAAGTTACGGAGGGTAATATAATCAGCAGTACCGTACCAAGGGAAACAGTCTGGCATGCCCAGACACCCCAGACCTTTTTTTACAGGGATATTTTAAAAGCGCATGAAAGGGCTATAAAAGATAATTTTACCGGCACGGATGACGCCTCCCTGCTTGAAAGAATGAATCAGAAAGTTTATGTAGTTAGAGGAAGGCATGAAAATATTAAGATTACCACTCCTCTTGATCTATTCCTTGCAGAACTTATTATGACCAGGGATTTTAGAAAACACCCATGGGAGAAAAATAAAGAAGAGGAAGGTTAATGTTTATGAGGGTAGGACTGGGATTTGACGTTCATAAGTTCAAAAAAGGCAGGAAACTGATCCTGGGCGGTGTAAATATAGAGTACCCTTCAGGACTTGACGGCCATTCAGATGCAGATGTCCTGCTGCACGCCATAATGGATGCAACACTTGGAGGATGCGGTCTTAGAGACATAGGGATACATTTCCCGGATAATGATATGAGATATAAGGATATATCCAGTCTCGTACTGCTGAAAGAAGTAAGAAAAAAAATGGAAAATAAGGGTTATAAGATTGTAAATATCGATTCGATTTTAATCATGCAGGAGCCAAAGGTATCCCGATACATTCCGCGAATGAGGAAAAATATAGCGGAAGTTTTAGGTATAAGTGAAGATGTTGTAAGCATAAAAGCCACGACTACGGAAGGGCTCGGATTCTGCGGGCGAAAAGAAGGTATTGCTGCGGAATGTGTCGTTATGCTGGAGTGATATTATTATGATTTTTTTAATCTATCGTTTTTCCATGAATTATAGATTTAAAATAATGGAGCAAAGATGACATCACGTTTTAGATTTGCGCCATCTCCCACAGGTGGCCTTCATATAGGGACTGCAAGAACTGCTTTATTTAACTGGCTGGCTGCAAGGAGTATGGGAGGAAAGCTGGTTTTAAGGATCGAGGATACTGATATAAAAAGGTCAAGCTGCAAATACGAGAAGTCAATAATCAGTGATTTAAAATGGCTTGGCATAAACTGGGATGAATTTTACAGGCAGAGTGAAAGACTTGAAAAGTACCGGGATCTTGCCGAAAAACTTTTGAAAGAAAAGAAAGCTTACAGATGTTTCTGTTCTCCCGAAAGATTGGAGAAGCTCAAGGCAAGCCAGTATGCTTCAGGGAAAATGTCGAAATATGACAATCGCTGCAGAGAGCTGAGCGATGCGGAGATTAAGAAAAACTTAAGCAAAAATAAAAGTTTCACTATAAGGTTTAAGGTTGATGATAAAGAGGAAATCGTTTTTAATGATTTAATAAGAGGGAAGGTAAGTTTTAAATCCGATGTTATAGGAGACTTTATAATAATTAAATCCGACGGCACTCCTTCTTATAATTTTGCCGTTGTAGTGGATGATGGAGATATGGAGATAACGCACGTCATTCGCGGTGAAGACCATCTTACTAATACCGCAAGGCAAATATTATTATTTAAAAGTCTCGGATTCGAACTTCCTTATTTCGCACACATATCGATGATACTTGGTGAAGATGGTTCCAAACTTAGTAAAAGGCATGGAGCTGCTACTATTACACAGTTCAGGGAAGAAGGATATCTGGCGGAAGCCATGGGGAATTATCTATCAATCCTTTCCTGGTCCCCAGGGGAGGGAAGGGAAATATTCGATATAGGAGATATTAAAGATAGATTCAGGATTCAAGATATATCTAAAAGCCCGGCTATATTCGATGTTAACAAATTAAAGTGGTTAAACGGAATTTACATAAGGAGAAAAACTACGGAAGAACTGGTTGACCTGTGTATGCGTTTTTTAATCAGGGAAAAGGTGATAGAAGAAGAAGATAAAAAAGATGAGGAAATTATGAAAACGATATCCAGGGGAGTAAAAAGTTTCAAGGATAACTTAAAGGTGCTGAGCGATTTCCCCGGATACATAAGAGATTACTTGAGCGATAAGATAACAGATTACAGCAGTGAATCGCTGGAGATTTTAAAGATGGATAAATCAAGGACAGTAATTGAGAGTTTTCTTGAAGTGATTAAAAACGCCGGCAGGTCTTTTGATAATGCCAGGAATATGGATTTAAATGAAGAGAAAAGCAAAAATCTTATAAATGGCATCGGGGAAAAATTAAAGAAGCTGGATATAAAAGGGAAGTATTTGTATATGCCGATAAGGGTTTCTATTACAGGTAAAACTCATGGCCCGGAGCTTCCCGGAGTAATTTCCATATTGGGTCCAGAAAAGTGTATACAAAGAGTTAAACAGACTTTAGAATATATAAAAAGGAATATTTAAGTAATAATCATAATAACGAATATATAAAAAGTGGCAGGTTAAGATTAATGGGCATGATAGCAGAGATAAAAGATCTCGTTAAAGCTGCAAAAGAGAATGACCCCGCTGCAGTAAGTACTGCGGAAATTTTATTTACTTACTCAGGAGTCCATGCGATTTTAAATCATAGGATTGCGCACTGGCTATACAGGCATAAGGTGCCTTTCTTGCCAAGGTGTATATCCCAGTGCAGCAGGTTTTTTACCGGCGTGGAAATTCATCCAGCGGCGAAAATGGGGAAGAGATTTTTCATAGACCACGGTATGGGGGTGGTTATAGGGGAAACTGCTGAAATTGGAGATGATGTAACCATATACCAGGGGGTAACCCTTGGCGGTACGGGTAAGCAAAAAGGCAAGAGGCATCCTACGATCGGAAATAATGTAGTTATTTCTGCAGGTGCGAAGGTTCTCGGGTCAATTGAGATAGGAAACGATGTAATTATCGGTTCGGGAGCTGTGGTAATCAGGTCAGTTCCTGATAAGTGCACGGTTGTGGGAGTCCCTGGAAGGATAGTCAGAGTCAGGGGTGAAAAAGTTCTTTCTGATGAATTTCACAGAATGAATCTGCCGGACCCTGTTAGCGAACTTTTAAGTGACTGCAGCGCAAGGATAGATTTTTTGGAAAAAGAGCTGGATAAAATTAAGAAAAAGAAGAAGTAAAGAAATGCAGAGTGTATCGAACCGCCGTTTAAACAGCAAAAAATCAAAAAAATATTGTCAGGAGGATAACCGTGAGTTTAAAAGTATATAATACCCTGAGGAGAAAAAAGCAAATATTCGAACCAATAAATGAAGGCAGGGTTAAGATGTATGTATGCGGACCTACTGTCTATAATTATATATCCATTGGAAATGCAAGACCGGTTATAATTTTTAATATGGTAAAAAATTATCTCCAGTATCTTGGATATAGCGTGGAATATATCCAGAATATAACCGATATTGAGGATAAGATAATCAAGAAGGCGCAGGATGAAAACGTTGATTACAGAATAATAACTTCAAGGTATATAAATGCTTTTATGGAAGATTTGAAGGACCTGGAGGTAGGCGGCTTTACAAAGATGCCTCTTGCCACTGAAATGATAACGGAAATAATTGATATCATAGAAAGGATTATTGAAAACGGCTATGGATATGTAGCAGATGGAGACGTCTATTTCGAAGTAAGCAAATTTTCTGATTATGGAAAGTTATCGGGCCAGGACATAAATGAAATGAGAGGAAGCGAAGAAGAAGATTCTTTTAAGAAGAACAGGATTGATTTTGCCCTCTGGAAGAAGACAAAAGAAGGAGAACCGTTCTGGGAAAGTCCATGGGGAGAAGGCAGGCCGGGCTGGCATATCGAATGCTCCGCAATGGCAACTACGTTACTTGGCAGGAACATTGATGTACACGGAGGTGGAATAGACCTGGTATTCCCTCACCATGAAAATGAAATAGCGCAGTCGGAGGCGGCCTATCCGGATAGCGGTGACTTTGTAAAATACTGGATGCATAACGGGATGATTGAGGTAAAGGAGGGGAAAATGTCAAAATCCCTTGGCCTCAAGGAAAACTGGATATTAAAGAATCTGCTTAAGATTTATCCAGCGAATGTGATAAAAATGTATGTCCTTTCAACGCACTACAGGAGTCCTCTTGAGTTTAGTATGGAAAAGCTTGGTGAAGCAGAGAGGGCTTTTGAAAGGATAACGAATACATTAAAAAATATAAAATTTCTGGTAGAAGAAGCAGACTATCCATCGGCCAGTAAAGGTGAAGAGTCAAAAGAGCAGGGGGATGAGCTGGCACTGAAATTAAGGTCGTTTATAGAAAAATTCGAAGATGATTTTAAATTCTCTATGGATGACGATTTTAATTCGGCCAGAGCGATAGGAGACATGTTTGAGTTTGTAAAAAATATAAACAACGTGATCCAGAAACCGGACTTCGAAATTAATGCGGCAATCAAAAAAAGCCTTGACGGAGCTTACGGCAAAATAAAAGAGCTTGGCTCGGTTTTCGGCTTCAATTTTAAAGATGATGCTATAGTGATGACAGGGTACGAAGAAGCTGGTGAAGCAATGACGGCAAGCGAGATAGAAGAAAAAATAAAGGAAAGAGAATCTGCAAGGAAGGCCGGAGATTATAAAAAAGCTGACGAGATAAGATCTTATCTAAAAGATAAAGGTGTATTGCTTGAGGACAGGAAGGAAGGTACGATATGGGAGATAAAGGGCAAAAAGGACTCTGAGTGATTCTTCAAACTTTATCTTTTATTTAAGATTGAAGTGAATTTTTTATGGAAAATTACTGGTAATGGCTGGAATAAAAGAAAAAAATTATGAATATGTATATGGAGTAAATCCTCTATATTCCCTTATTGCAACTAATGCAGGCAGAAGAAAAATATATAAAATCTTTATCAACAGGCAAAGGAAAAAAGATTTAAGAATTCAGAAATTAATAGCGGAAGCGGTAAGGAAGAATATCGATATAGAAGAAAGCGGAGCGGATCAGTTTAACGAGTCTGCAGGTGGTGACAGGAGTCTGCAGGGCATACTTGCCATGGTATCCCCATATAATTATTCAAATCTTTACGATTTTCTGGATAAGGAAGCTATTGGAAAAAACAGCAGCAGACTGAGGTTGATAATTCTTGACGGCGTAACGGATGTAGGCAATTTTGCTTCAATAATAAGGAACTGCCATGCGTTTGGGTTTGATGGGATTATCGTACCGAAGAATAGAAGTGTGACTGTAAATGAAAGGGTAAGCAAAATCTCGGCAGGTGCTCTCGAGGAAGTAAGGATATTCAGGGAAGTAAATATTACGAGAGCTATAAAGGAATTAAAGAAAAGAGGGTTCTGGGTTTATGGTACCACCCTTGATGTGATCCCTGGCGTCAAAGATTTAAAAGAGGTTGACTTTACTTTTCCAATGGTTATTGTAATGGGAAGCGAAGATAAGGGGATAAGTAGATTGGTAGAGAGCAATTGTGATATCATGATTAATATAAGGCAGAGCGGCAGGATGCAGTCTTTAAATGTCTCAGTTGCCAGCGGAGTTATTTTATACAGGATTCAGGAGCAAATTGAAGAAAGAATTTGATGATAAAAGGTTAATAATAGTAGATGGCCATAATTTTATATTTAATTTTTTTAAGAGTGGCAAACTAAACAATGAAAAAATAGAGTATTTGAAGGAAAAATTAGTAAATGACCTTGTCTGGTATAAAAGTTTAAAAAGTTGTGACCTGATAGTTGTTTTTGATGCCGCAAAAAGCTCTAACCCCCAGAGAAGCATGTATATAGCTGACGGGGTAGAAGTCATCCACTCAAGAAAAAATGAAACTGCCGATGATGTCATAGAAGAACTGGCAATTTCAAAAAAAGGGTACAGGGAAATTTTTGTTGTTACATCTGATTACCTGCAGCAGAAGGTTGTTTTTAAAAAAAATGTCTACCGCAAATCTGTCAGGGAATTTAATGCGGAGCTAAGGGATTTTAAGAGAAGGATACGTGAAACAGTAATCGGTCAGGACAGGAATGCCAGCGGTAAATTTTTCCCTCTAAAAAATAAACTGAAAATAAACATGGAAATAAAGGGTTCAGATACTGAAAAGAAATAGCATTAAATGGTCATACAGGCAAAATCGTTTTTTAATTTTATAACTGCAATAATTCTTATAACTTTCATTAATGGTTGTGGCTTATTCTATGATTATGGCCATAATCCGGATGAAGCAGGACTGGAAAGTAGCGGCGATACCTATAAGGTAAAAGAAGTGATAGATGGGGATACGATAGTTCTTGAGGACGGCAGCAGGATAAGACTTATAGGAATAAATACTCCCGAGCAGGATATGTATTTTTTTGAAGAAGCAAAGGACGCTCTGGGGATAATGATTTCAGATAGAGAAATAATGCTGGAAAAAGATATATCGGAAAAGGATAAATACGGGAGATTGTTAAGGTATATATACACGAAAGAACTTTTTATTAATCTGGAGATGATAAAAAGGGGATTTGCTAGCTGTTATACATATCCTCCAGATGTAAAGTATTCCGAAGAATTTGCCAGGGCAGAGCGTTATGCGAGAGAGAAAGGCATGGGACTCTGGGAAAGCTCCAGTGTAAGCAATATAACCGTTGTCATGCATTATGATGCGAATGGCGATGACAGAAAAAATTTAAATGATGAGTATGTAATAGTAGAAAACACTGGCAGCGAATCTATAAATATTTACGGGTGGACCGTTAAGGATAGCGGAACGGCTATATATAAGTTTGACGAGTACTGTCTGGAACCCAATAATCCGATATATCTTTTTACCGGAGCAGGGGAAGACGGGGATGGGTCTTTTTACTGGGGAAGTACGGGACCTGTATGGAATAACGATCATGATACTCTTTACCTGAGAGACGGAGATGGCAAGCTTGTAGAGATTTACAATTATTAACCGATAATTTCTTCTTCAATGAAATGAGTGTGAATGTTACCTTCTATAAAATTCTTGCTCTGTGCAATCTTTTTGTAGAAAGGTATGGTTGTTTTGATTCCTTCTATCTTAAACTCGTCAAGCGCTCTATTGGCTTTTAAAATTGCTTCTTCTCTGGAGTTATCCCAGACTATGAGTTTTGCTATAAGAGAATCATAAAATGGCGATATTTCGTATCCGGGATAAATGAAAGTATCGACTCTTATACCGGGACCTCCAGGCAGGAATATATTCGTTATTTTACCCGGACTGGGCTTGAAATTATTATCGGTGTCTTCAGCATTGATCCTGAACTCTATGGAATGTCCGCGTGCTTTACAGTTTTCGTTCAGGTTACTGATTTTTTGTCCGGCGGCAAGTCTTATTTGCTCTTTAACCAGGTCGATTCCGGTGACCATCTCTGTTACGGGATGCTCTACCTGGATTCTTGTATTGATTTCGATAAAATAAAAATTTTCCTGGCTATCAAGCAGGAATTCTATGGTTCCTAGATTTTTATAATCTATTGCCTTTGCTGCCCTTAACGCGAATTCATACATCAGTCTGCTCGTTTTTGGAGAAAGCTTTACTGCAGGAGATTCTTCAATAAGCTTCTGGTGTCTTCTCTGAATAGAGCATTCCCTCTCTCCAGCACATATAACATTTCCGTAATTATCTGCAATAATCTGGAATTCGATATGTCTTGGTTTTGGGATATATTTTTCCATATAAACTTCGCCATTGCCAAAAGAGGATTCGGACTCTGATTTTGCAAGAGGAAAGTGGGTTACGATATCTTTTTTATCGTTACAGATTCTCATACCCCTTCCGCCGCCGCCGAAGGATGCTTTAATAATTACCGGATAACCCAGCCGTTTGCCTAATTTTAATGCTTTTTTAATATTGCCGACATTGCCAGATGACCCCGGGATAACCGGTATCTTGTTGCGCTGCATTATGTCTATGGCTTTTGATTTATTTCCAGCCAGAGAGATTGCTTCAGCCGGAGGACCTATAAAAACGATATTATTTTGCTGACAGGCATTTACGAATGCAGGGCTTTCTGAAAGAAAGCCATAACCCGGGTGTATGGAATCGCAGCCCGTTATTTGTGCAGCGGATATTATATTATCTATATTGAGATAACTTTTATGTGTTGGAGGAGGGCCAATACAGATACTTTTATCTGAAAGTTTTGTATGGATTGAATTTTTATCGGTAGTTGAATATACTGAAACACTTTCGATTCCAAGTTCCCTGCAGGCCCTTATTATCCTTACAGCTATTTCACCTCTATTTGCGATAAGTATTCTTCTAAACATAAAATTATTCTCATTCTTTTCTCAGAATCATTAATGTCTGGTCAAACTCTATCGCCTCCTCGTTTGAGACCAGTATATCTGTTATCCTGCCGTTATATTCTGAATTAATCTTATTCATAAGCTTCATTGCTTCAATTAAACAAAGCGTATCACCCTTTTTAACACTGTCTCCTATATTTATAAATGGAGAGCTGTCAGGTGAAGGAGAGGAATAGAATATACCGACTATAGGAGATTTTATTTCTATCAAATCGCTTGATTTCTTTTCTTCAGGTATGGATGGCTTATCTTTTATAGCCGGTCTTTCTGCTGGTTTATTACCCGGATTGCTTATGGAAATCTTCACTCCTTCAACTTCGAGTTTTATTTCTTCAATATTGCTTGTTTCAACAAGGTTTGTTATTTCTCTGATTTTTTTAATGTCTATATTGTTTAATTTTGCCTGCTGGCCGTTCATTTTACCCTTAAAGTCAATATTTCTGGTAATTGGTTCAGAATCTTTTATTGACTGTGTTTTTTTCTGGCTGGCTCTTTTCCTTTCAAGAAATTTCCTGGTTTTTTCCGGATAGAAGCAATAGCATAGTACGTCTTCTTCCCTGTCTGAAAGACTTATAAGCTCATCTTTATATTGCTCGTAGATATCAATGACTTTTAAATTATTTTTCAGGTCACTGCTATCCGGTAAACTTTCTAATTTATCAAGGATTTTTTTGTTTATTTTCCCGGGAATTTTTCCGTAATAATCCCAGATTAGTTTTTTTATTTCGTCGCATATAATTTCCCATCTCGAATCGGATATTACACTGTTAAGTATTGCCTGGCTTCCTATAATCTGACCTATGGGTGTGGCAAGCGTAGGATTTCCTATTTCATTTTTTATTTTGAAAACTTCTTCAAGAACAGAGTCAATGGACTCTGTTTCGCCGATTTCGGAAAGCTGTTTATTGATGCTTGAAATAAGCCAGCCGGGCAGGAGATTTTTATTTATACTGCTCTGAATAAAAGTAGTTGAGGATGAACCCTGCTCTAAAAATGGGTAAACATGCATTTTAATAATGTCATTAAGCTGTATCAATTTTGAATATTCAAGATTATGGGAAAAATCTGTATCCTGCAGACTCAGCAGGAATAAAAATACGGTGTGGCTGCTGTCAATATAGGATGAAGGAAGAAAGCTCAGGTCCACTCCGTCGCATCCTCCCTGACAGGCCTTAAAGTAATTTACGATCTGGAGTCCCCTTAAATTGGACGCACTAAAAAATTTGGGAATGCTTACGGTATCGCCAAGTGCCATGAAAAGCTCTTCTGCCTTTTTAGGGACGATTGTCGACTCGACATCCTTTATATATATACTTTTGCATCCATTATTTTCAAGTTCTTTTGCTATTTTTACATGAAAGTCCATGTCTCTGTGGTTATCATATATGATTGTTCCCTGGCAGGAGGAGCCGCTTTCCACAATAAGCGATGCGGCATATTTAAGGTTTTCGATGTTATTTAAAGAGTCATATACTTTAAAAATATTTATGCCGTTTCTTATGCACTGCTTTATAGACCTTTTTATGACATTGTCCGAGTAGACTTCCAGTCCGAACATATTTTTTGCCCCGATTAATATTTTAAGCGGAGTAGAAGGGATTTTATTTTTGATATAGGATATAAGCCCCAGCGGTGTGAGATTAAAATTACTCTCAAGAATTTTTTCAAAGCTTGAAGCCCCCATAATTTCCAGGCTGCTATAATCAAGGTCGTTGATATGGCTTAAAATCATATCGAAGGTATTTATATCCAGATATCTCAGGTCCGTGTTTTGAAAGATTTCCCTTAAGGTAATATCATTTACTTCTATTTTTTTCATTTTTTATATTTTAAATTTATGATAATTAATGCAAAAATTATCTTGAAAAAGTCTATTAACAGAAATGGTTCAGTGCCCAATTTCCATGTTTTGGTTATTATGTCGAAAATAGAACCTGAACCGGCCGCATTATGAATGTATCCTGCAAGGTGTATGAATCCGAAAAGATGGATTATCATTACTCCTGCGACACATGAGATGAAGCAGGCGATTAAATTACCTGCAGCATTACCTGAAACTTTTTCCGAATTTTCATAAATGTACCCGCTAATAAATGCAGCTACTATGAAGCCCATTATGTAACCCCCCGTGGGCCCTCCCAGTGCGACTATGCCGTTTTTGAAGCCACTAAATACAGGGAATCCCATAACTCCTATAAATATATAAATAATCTGGCTTACAGAAGCCCATCTGCTGCCCAGGAAGAGTCCTGAGAGGAGGACGGTTAGAACCTGCGTAGTTATGGGCACGGGAGTGAAAGGCAGATAAATGAAAGAGTTTGCCGAGATTGCCATAAGGGCGGCAAATAAAAGTGAAAAGGCCAGGTTGATACCAGGATTGGAAATCATCCTGGCACTGGAATGGCTTTCTCTTTGTTTTATAACACCGGTGTTAATTGCTGTATTCATAATAAGCCCAATAAAGATAAGTTTTTAGAATGAAAAAAAATATTTTACTAAAAAATATATATTAATAATGTCTTAAAGTCTTTTTTTAAGACGCTTCAACATATATAAAGTTTCATACAGACAGATTGGTTTCGCGGTATTTAGTCCAAATAGTGAAACCATTGAGTTTTATGCCCGTCTTTTTTGTAAACAATTTCAAACAAATTTTAAATTATTAAATACTTGATTTTTTTTAAAACCGGAGGATTTATGAGATATTTTTTAACGGATGAACAGAAGATGATCGTAGACATCTGCAGGCAGATAGTGGATGAAAGGATAATTCCTGTAAGGGCGGAGCTTGATGAAAAAGAGGAGTTTCCCGGGGACATAATAGAAGAAATTGGGAAGAGCGACCTTTTTAGATTGTTTATTCCAGATGAGTATGAAGGAATGGGAACCGGTATTTTTGAAGTGTGCCTGGCCGCCGAGGAACTAAGCCGGGGTGATCTTGGTATCGCGACAACTTTTGCGGCGTCAGGTCTTGGTGTTATACCAATACTTATAGCAGGAAATGAGGAACAAAAAAAGAAGTTTCTGCCGCCATTTGCCAGCGGGAGCAAGCTTGCGGCTTTTGGTTTGACTGAGGCAGAAGCAGGCAGTGATGTCGGCAATGTAAAAACAACTGCGAAAAAAGATGGCAGCAATTACATCCTTAACGGAACCAAGCAGTGGATATCCAATGGCGGTGAAGCTGACATTTATACAATATTTGCTGCAACGAATCCTGGAAAGGGAGTAAGAGGCATAAGTGCTATTATTGTCGAAAAGGGCACCCCGGGATTTGAATTCGGTAAAAAAGAAAATAAGCTCGGTATGCGCAGCTCGGCCACGAGGGAGTTAGTATTTACTGATTGCAAAGTACCGGTAGAAAATTTACTTGGCAGGGAAGGAATGGGCTTTGTTATAGCAATGAGGACTTTCGACCAATCAAGAACTCCCGTGGGAGCTCAAGGTGTTGGGATTGCACAGGCAGCAATGGAGGAGGCCCTGAAATATTCTAAAGTAAGGAAACAGTTTGGCTCCCCGATATCTTCATTCCAATCAATACAGCATATGTTAGCCGATATGGCTACCAGTATTGAGGCAGCAAGGGCACTCGTATACCATGCAGCAAAAGTAATTGATAGCGGTGAAAGAAATATTACGCGTATCTCCTCTATGGCGAAGATTTTTGGGAGCGATGTTGCGATGAAAGTCACAGTTGATGCTCTTCAAATAATGGGAGGTTATGGATATATGAAAGAATATCCTCTGGAGAAAATGATGAGGGATGCAAAGATAACGCAGATTTATGAGGGGACAAACCAGATAATGAGAAACATAATTGCCCTGGATATGATAAAAAGAGGGGTTACCTAGAAGTTTTCTGGCACATGGTACAATGGATGTTATAGCTTTTAGCTCTTTAATAAACTATCGGAATAATTTTATTTATAGCGCAGTTATTTTTTGCACGGCATTTTTTAATAAGGGAGTTATTTAAAAAGGAAAGGGTGATTCAGGTTAAAATCGCAGTATGTATTAAACAGGTTCCGGGCACTACCGAGGTTACGGTTGACCCTGAAACAAACACGCTTATTAGAGAGGGTGCTGAAAATATAATAAACCCCTTTGATTCCTATGCTATTGAGGAGGCAGTAAGATTAAAGGAGAGGTTTAATGATGAAGAAATCGAAGTGGTAGCCATTACAATGGGTCCTCCACAATCTATAGAGATATTAAAGGAAGCTATTTCAGTAGGAGCGGACAGTGCTGTTCTTTTATCAGACAGAGCGTTTGCGGGTGCGGATACATGGGCTACTGCCAGTGCGCTTGCCAGAGGTATAAAAAAAATTGGAGACTGCAGATTGATTATACTTGGCAAGCAAACTATTGATGGTGATACCGGACAGGTGGGACCTGAGCTGGCACAAAAAATGAAAATACCTTTTCTCGGTTACGCAAGCAGCGTTGATAAATTGGACAGGAATAAAATAAGACTAAAAAGATTAATGGAAGACAGATATGAAACCTTTGAAATAAAACTACCTGCAGCTATATCGGTAATAAAGGATATAAATGTTCCCCGGGTGCCTTCGCTAAGAGGGAAGATGAAAGCGAAAAATGCGGAAATACCTGTCTGGAGCGCTGAAGACGTTGGGGCAGATGAAAAAGAAATAGGTCTTTCCGGTTCATATACGCAGGTAGTAAAAATTTTTACTCCTCAAATTAAACACGAAACCAGAATGGTTGAGGGAAATGTTGAGGAGAAGGTAGAGGAGTTACATAAAATACTGAAAGAACTGAATGTTATATAACAGGAAGCCGGTGTAATTTGGAAATAAAAGTGGATAGAAAAACATGTACAGGATGCGGTGTATGCAAAAGAGCATGTATTTACAATGCTATCGATATAGTTGACGGCCTGGCAGCTATCAATGAAAATTGTGTTTTCTGCGGGGCATGTGTTGATGCATGCGCTTTTAAATCTATAAGGATTACAGGTGCCAGTGAGGAAGAAAAAGATTTCTCGAGTTACAGCGGTATATGTGTTTATCTTGAAGCAAACGGCAGTACCATACTGGATGTCGGATTCGAGCTGGTGAGTGAGGGCAGGAAACTGGCTGATAAGCTCGGGGTTAGTCTGTCTGCAATAGCAGTGGGAAGCGGCATAAAGGAAAGTGCGGTTGAAGCTTTTGATTATGGCCTGGATAAACTATATTTAGTTGATGATCCCGCTTTTTCTAATAATATTGATGATGTTTTTGCAGGTATCCTATCACGGTTAATAGCAGAACAAAGGCCCGGGATATTTCTGGCAGGAGCTACATGGTTCGGAAGAACCCTGATTCCAGGGGTTGCCGCTGCTTTAAGAACCGGACTTACTGCGGATTGCACCGGTCTTGAAATAGACGATGGGAATAAGATGCTTCTCCAGACGAGGCCTACTTTTGGCGGTAATATTCTCGCAACGATTGTAACAAGGAATGCAAGACCCCAGATGGCTACCGTAAGGCCCCATGTAATGGAGAAGAAAAAAATCAGCAGGAGTCCAGAAAATTATGAAGATAAGATTGAGTATGTAAAGATTGATAGCTCCACGATCAAGACCGCTTATAATTTAATAAGCATTGACAGGGAACTTGATGAAAAGATAAATATTACGGATTATGATGTAATTGTTTCAGGTGGAAGGGGTCTGGGAGAAGGCAAGAATTTTTCCGTGCTTAAAGAGCTTGCAGATCTTCTTGGTGGAGTAGTTGCAGCTTCCAGGGCTGCAGTTGACTCGGGCTGGATATCCTACCCGCATCAGGTGGGTCAGACCGGAAAAACGGTCAACCCTAAAATATATATTGCCTGCGGTATCTCTGGAGCGATTCAGCACATTGCCGGCATGCAAACTTCAGATATTATAATTGCTATAAATAAAGATCCCAATGCCTCTATATTCGGGGTGGCAAATTATGGGATAGTGGGAGATTTGTTTGAAATAGTGCCGATGCTTATAAAGAGAATTAAAAATGGCAAACCTCTTATTTAGTGTGTTTATTTTTAAAAAGAAGTTTAAAAAGACCTGGTAAAACTAAATGTCTAATTCTTCCTTGTGTTTGCCTTCTGTGGTGGTTAGCATTTCAATATCTTTTACATTCAGTATAATCAGGTCGTTTTTACCGCTTATCCCGGAATCAGATTTGGATTCGCTTTTAAGAGGAAATACCTCGGCCTCCGTTATGGGTATGAACTTATTATTCTGGGAATTAACGTAGTCAATAATCCTGCCGCCTGTCATTACGTATATATAACCAAGGACATTCGCTGTCCTGGTTTTAATTTTTACATATATTTTTTCTTTAGGGACTTTTATTGTCATCTTAATTGAAATTATTATTAAAATAAGTAATTATTATTGTATTATTAAAGACCATTAATGCAATAATTGCAATTAAAAAAAATTAATCAGTAACATTAAAATAATAGGAATATGAATCCTTAATTTGAATAATTGTATAAATTATCGGGATTCACAGCCATAATTGTATTTGGGTATGTAATATCTTATAATATACTACTAAAAGTATACAACATTTTTATCCATCTGTTAAAGATAATTGATATGACTGAAAATAATAAAAGAAAAAAGGAGCATATAACAGAAAAAGAAATGATGAATGCTCTCATGGACCACATTACCGATAGCATCTATTTTAAGGACTTAAAAAGCAGGTTCATAAGGATAAATAAATCCTGTGCGAAGAAGTTTAAGATGAAAGGTCCCGAAGAAGCAGTTGGAAAGACTGACTCCGATATTTTTTCCAGAGAGCATGCGGAGCAGGCATTTAAGGATGAACAAAATATAATAAAAACCGGAAAACCCGTTATTAATCTTGAGGAGAAAGAGACCTGGGAAGAAGGAGGTGGCGTAAAGTGGGCATCTTCTACAAAAATGCCTCTGGTCAACAAAAAAGGCGAAATAATTGGAACCTTTGGCATTACCAGGGATATAACTGATAGAAAAGAAGCGGAAGAAGCAATTAAAGAGGGCAGGGCAAGAATTGAGGCAGTACTTCATTCTACTGCAGATGGTATATACGCTACTGATAAGAATGGAGAAATCATTCTATATAATAATAGATTCCTGGAGCTATGGAATATTCCGGAGAAACTTATAGACATTAAGTCGGATAAGGAAGTTGCTAAATTTATGTCGGCTCAGATGGCAGATCCAGGAGGTTTTGAAAGAAAAGTAAGGGAACTCAACAGGTCTGATATCGAATGTGTAGATATGCTCAATTTTAGAGACGATAGGATTTTTGAACGTACTTCATGCCCATTAAAAAGGGATAACCTGGTTATTGGAAGAGTCTGGTCCTTTAGAAATGTAACCGAGCAGAAGAAGGCGGAAGAAAAGATATGGTACCTATCATTCCATGATAAACTAACCGGCTTATATAACAGGGCTTATTTTGAAGAAGAATTAAAAAGATTAAATACCCAGAGGCAGCTTCCTATAAGCATAATATTCTGTGACGTTAACAGGTTGAAGGAGATGAACGATAATTATGGCTATGATAGAGGTGATCAATTACTACGTAAGGTCGCGGATATATTAAAGATCAGTTTCAGGAGCGAAGATGTAGTCGTAAGGTGGGGCGGGGATGAATTTATTATAGTCCTTCCACTGACCGAAGGTAAAGTTGCCGATGAAATTATAAGGAGGATATACGATAAATGCAAGCAGGCGTCAAGAAAGGATTTGCCTGTGAGCATTTCAATAGGTAAAGCCGTTAAGGACAAAATACACCAGGATATAAATCTTATTATCAATACGGCTGAAAAAAGGATGCTAATTAATAAGAAAGAATTTAAAGTAGCAAGGTGATTTTTCTAAAGGTTGTAATCTAAAATATTTTTTATTTTTTTAAAAATCGTGTCGAAGTCCTCTGTATCCGAGTAGTAATGATAATTATTTTCAAACTCAAGCAATATTTCTGACAGAAGGTTTTCTCTTTCTATTTCTTTTCCAAGAATGATCATTGTGGACGTGGCATCAGTATCTTTAAGCGAAATAGATTTTATATCATTATTTACATTTATCCCGATCCCGATTATTAAAAAGACTTTCCCCTTTATTTTTTCCACTTCCGTTAGAATACCGCCAAGCTTGGATTTGCAGCAATAGATATCATTGGGCCACTTTATATTAACCCCGACAGAATATTTCCTGTTTAATATGGAAGCAACAGAATATGCGGCAATCAGGGTAATTTCAGGCAGTTTTTTTTCTTCTAATTTCGTTTCGATTATAATAGTGAACCACAGGCCTCCTGGAGGTGATATCCACATTCTCTCACGTCTACCTCTCCCCCTGTTCTGGATTTCGGCTAAGATTACCGTCCCATTAAGGCCTTTCTTCATTTTGCCGCTGTCTTTTATAAGTCCTAAGGCATAATTGTTGGTTGAATCTGTTTCTTTTAGATAAATTATACTCCTGCCAGTGATAGTAGTTTTCAGAAGTTCTTTATATCCGGGTATGCTAAATTCTTTCATTTGCTTTGTTATTATTAAAAAATCAGTCAACCCATTTTATATTGTCGAATTTGTGTTTTGTAGCTATTAAAATTACATCGATAAGCCACCAGATTCCAAATCCCCCAAAAGTCAGAAGTTTTAGGATCCCCAGCCACACATGGCCCATTATAAATCTGTCAACGCCGATTTCACCAAAGATAATAGACATAATAAGTGTTATGGTCCAGTTTACTTCTCTCAAGGTATCCTCCTTATATAATAAAAAGTATTGTTTCAAATATTATATAAAAAAATGAAAAATAAATAATTAAAAAAATTTGTTTTTAAATTTATAGAAATTAACATAAGGATTTATGCAGGGAACATTTATTTTATATACGATTACGCAACTTGAAAAGTGGGAAGTTATTGTAGGTACCGGATTTATACTGACTTTAGATGTGAAACCATAAGAATATAGCTGCGTCTATCTAAAAAGCTAAAGGGTAAATATATATTCCAGGGCTATCCAATATAAAAAGTTTTTTTTAAAAAGGACTGATTATGAAAGAGATGAATAAGAAGGATATCGAGGGTATAATTCCTCATAGATTCCCATTCTTACTTATTGATAAGATTATCGAGATAGAACCGGGCAGGAGAATTAAGGCGGTTAAATATGTAAGCGAGAACGAGTACTATTTCAAGGGTCATTTTCCATCCAATCCAATTATGCCTGGAGTGCTTATAGTAGAAACCATTGCCCAGGCGGGAGCGGTTCTTGCACTTATGATGCCTGAGAACAAAGGTAAGCTGGTTCTTTTTGCAGGAATAAATAAGGCCAGGTTTAAAAGGATAGTCAGGCCTGGTGACGAGCTGGTAGTGGAAGCGGAGCTTGAAAGCATAAAGAGAAATATCGGAAAAGCAAAAGGAAAAGCGACTGTTGGTGGCGGGGCGGCATGCATAACGGAAATAATGTTCGCTTTTAGTTAGGTGTTAGTTGGGAAGGTTAGTTAAACGGTGCATAAAGATAAAATTTCTGAAGATTCAAAGAAGATTGCATTGATGTTCCCCGGGCAGGGATCACAATACAGAGATATGGGCAAAGATTTTCTGGAGGCGAATAATTATTATAAAAAATTCTTTGAGATTTCAAGCGAGATTGCGGGCAAAGATTTACTGAAGGTAATTGACAGCAGGAGCAGGAGCAATCTACTTGATAATACACGCTTTAACCAGATATCTATTTATACTTTAAGCTGTGCAATTAACGATTACTTATTTAATAGTATTTCTATAGATAAAAATCGTATAGCCGCTGTTATGGGACACAGTCTTGGAGAATACAGCGCTCTCTACAGCGCAGGTGCTTATGATTTTAAAGAAGGGGCAAAGCTGGTTGGATACCGCGGCATTGTTATGGGTGATGAAAACCGCAGCCAGAACGGTATGATGGCTGCAATCCTGGGGATGGATAAAATGTCGGTAGAAGATACGGTAAAAAATTACGCCGGCAGGGTTTTTATTGCAAATTATAATGATTATACGCAAATAGTTATAAGTGGACATAAGGATACAGTAGAAGATGTGGCAGGAGAGCTAAAGGCAAAAGGAGCAAAAAAGATAGTCATCCTTAAGGTAGGCATTGCTTCGCACTGTCCGCTTATGGAAAAGGTTTCGGATAAACTGAAGAGATTTATTGATGATGGTGTCGAATTTGGCAATATGGATTTGCGTTTTTTTTCTACTACTGAAGTGTCTTACAGGGATAAAGCTGGTATAGCCGGCACGCTGGTAGGGCAGCTTGTGAATCCGATAAGGTGGGTTGAAAGCATAGAATATCTATTGTCGGACGGGATAAGAATGTTTATAGAGATCGGACCGGGAAAGGTATTGTCAGGACTTGTAGGAAGAATCGCCAGGAAGAATGGGTTAGAAGTAACTTTACTTAATACGAACAGTATGGATGATATGGAAAGTTTGAGTGAAAAACTAAAAGAGGAAGGAATGATAAATGAGGCTTGAAGGTAAGATTGCCATAGTAACCGGAGGTGCTAGGGGTATCGGTAAAAAAATTTCTGAAACTTTTTTAAAGGAAGGTGCATCAGCATATATATTTGATGTCGCAGGTGAGGAAGGGAAAAAAACTGCAGATGAATTCAGGAAAATTTACGGCAAAGATAAAGCAGAATTTTTGAAGGCGGATATAACGGATGAGCCATGCATAGAGAAAGCTATTGAAGATATTATAGGCAAAAGAGGGAAGATCGATATCCTGGTTAATAATGCGGGGATTACCAGGGACAATTTAATCTTAAGAATGAGTCTTGAAGACTGGAAAAAAGTAATCGATATAAACCTTACCGGTGCATTCATCTGTTCCAGGCACGTGGTAAAATATATGATAAAAGCAAGGAGCGGGAAGATAGTAAACATATCCTCCATAGTAGGCGTTCATGGAAATGCCGGACAGAGTAATTATTCCTCATCAAAGGCAGGGATAATAGGACTGACAAAGACGCTGGCAAGAGAGCTTGCCGGTAGAAATATCCTTGTGAATGCGGTTGCCCCCGGCTATATAGAGACTGAAATGACTGCAAAACTCAGCGATGAAATAAAAGAAAAGCTTATGCAGCAGATCCCTGTAAAAAGACTTGGTAATGTGGGCGATATTGCAAATGCGGTACTTTTTCTTGCAAGTAATGAATCAGACTATATAACCGGGACAGTAATAGGTGTTGATGGCGGGATGGGTATTTAGCCAGGATATTACTTGATCGGGAAAAACTATCGGGATCCTCGATAGACACTTTTTAGAATAGGATTGATTATTTTTTAAAAAATGAAAAATCTAAAGGATGAAAGGGAACTTTATAGTGAAGAGAGAAGACAGAGAAAGAAGGGTAGTAGTAACAGGGTTGGGGATAATATCTCCCCTGGGGCTTGAAGTAGGCAGGTTCTGGGATAATTTAATTAATGGCAAACCAGGCGTTAGCAGGATAAAACATTTTGATACAGAAAAGATAGCTTCGAAGATTGCAGCTCAGGTTGAAGGTTTTGAACCATTGAAATATATAGATTTTAAACAGGCGAAGAGGATGGATAGATTTGCCCAGTTTGCAGTGGCAGCTTCATCAGATGCAATGGAAGATAGCAATCTTATTATAAATTCCTCTAATGGAGAAAGAATAGGAGTTTATATAGGAAGTGGAGTAGGAGGGCTTTCCACTTTAGAAAAACAGCATGAGAGACTCCTTAACATGGGAGCCGATAAGGTAAGCCCTTTCATGATACCAATGATGATAAGCAATATGGCTGCCACGCAGGTTTCAATAATGAGTGGGGCAAGAGGTCCTGTGAGTACTACTACTACTGCATGTGCCGCAGGTTCAAATGCTATTGGCGATGCATTTGAAATTATTAAAAGGGGAAATGCAGAAATAATGATTGCAGGCGGAAGCGAAGCCGCAGTAACACCTCTGGGCATGGCAGGATTTTCTAATATGCGTGCTTTATCTGCAAGGAATGATGAACCTGAAAAAGCATCAAGACCATTTGACAGAGATAGGGACGGATTTGTAATGGGAGAGGGATGCGGTATCCTTATACTGGAAGAATTACAGTCTGCTCTGGATAGAGGCGCGGAAATATATGCAGAGATGTTTGGATATGGTCTTTCCGGCGAGGCATATCATATAACTGCCCTTGAAGAATCGGGCACAAATGTGGCAAGATGTATGAAGAATTGCCTTGATGAGGGGGGCATAGATCTTGAGGAAGTTGACCATATAAATGCTCATGGAACATCTACTCCTTTGAATGATACTGTTGAAACTACTGCCATAAAGAGATGTTTTGGCGATTATGCTTATGATATAAATATATGCTCGACCAAGTCGATGATAGGGCATTGCCTGGGGGCATCGGGAGCAATCGAAGCAGTAGCGACAGTACTTACTGTAAGGAATGATATTATACCCCCTACGATTAATCTTGATAATCCAGACGAAGGCTGTGATTTAAATTACACTGCAAAAGTAAGCCAGAAGAGAGTTGTAAACATTGCTCTTTCTAATTCGATGGGTTTCGGGGGCCATAACGTAACTTTAGGTTTTAAAAAATACCTGGAGAATGGCAGGTAAAAAAATAACCGGATGAGGTCATGGAAAAATTTAAATGTGAAAATTGCAACAAAGATATCGATAGCGAAATTTTTATATTAAATCTAAGGGTCTGTCCTTACTGTAATTATCATCACAATATAAATGCCAGGGACAGGCTGCAGATTACGGTAGACAATAACAGCTTCATTGAGCTGGGTAAAAATATAAATTCAGAAGATTTTCTTGGGTTTTATGATGTTAAATCATATGATACAAGACTCAAAGAAGCCCGCCTGAAAACAGGCATAGATGAGGCCATCGTAGTGGGGGAGGCGAAGATTGAAGGATATGACGTAGCGCTTGGTGTTATGGATTTCAGGTTTATGGGAGGAAGCATGGGGAGTGTTGTAGGTGAAAAGATCAGGATTTTAGCCAACCATAGTATTGATAAGGGTACCCCACTGGCAATATTCTGCACATCGGGGGGCGCGAGGATGCAGGAAGGTGCTATTTCGCTTATGCAGATGGCAAAAACAGTATCAAGTATTAATAGAGTTAAAGAAAATAACAACCTGTATATTTCAGTAATTACAAATCCTACTTCAGGAGGGGTAAGCGCCAGTTTTGCTACCCTTGCAGATATAGTAATAGCAGAACCAAATTCGCTTTTTTGTTTTGCAGGTCCCAGGGTTATAAAGCAGATTATAAAAAAGAATCCCCCTGCCGATTTTGGCTCATCGGAAAGGAATTTAAAAAATGGTCAGGTTGACATGATTGTAAATAGAAGCGATTTGAAGAAAACGCTGGTTGATATATTGAGATTGTTCAAATGAAATTTTTTATGATGGGTAAGTGATATTATGGATTTAAAAGAACTTGAAGATATCCCGAAGAGCTACCTGAAAGAGATTTTACAGTCGCTTTCCAAGATTGAAAAGCTAAAGAAAATCCCTTTCTTTACGGGCATACATTTTAAGGATGCAGAAAAAGACCTTATGCAGAAAGTCGAGGGCTACAAGAGGGTTGAAAGAGATGCCAGGAGGGTCTGGAAGATTGTAGAGCTGTCCAGAAATGAAAAACGCCCTCAATGCAGGGATTACATAGATAGTATATTCGAAAATTTTGTTAACCTATGCGGTGATAGACTTGGCGGAGATGACAAGTCAATTATAACAGGTCTTGGAAAAATCGATGGCAGGACAGTAGCTGTCATAGGCCATAATAAGGGCAAGGACATAAAAGAGAGGATGGAGTATAACTTTGGAATGAGCCTGCCCCAGGGTTACAGGAAGTCACAGCGGGTTATGAAGCTGGCTGATAGATTTGGGTTTCCGATAATAACTTTCATAGATACCCCTGGAGCATATCCTGCCATTGAAGCCGAGGATAACGGACAGGCAGGTGCCATTGCAAAGAGTATTTCAGTGATGTTCGAAGTCAAAGTCCCCGTTATTGCCATCCTTATCGGTGAAGGCGGAAGCGGCGGGGCACTTGCGCTGGCAATTGGTAATGAAGTGGCCATGCTTGAAAATTCTACGTATTCGGTTATTTCGCCGGAAGGGTGTGCAGCGATCCTGTGGAAGAACTCAACGGGCACAAAGTTAGCTGCAAGGGAATTGAGATTGACATCAAGAAACCTGAGAAAAATAAAAGTGATAGATAAAATTATCCCGGAGCCATTTGGCGGTGCCCAGAATGCACCTGAAAGAATGATAAAGATAGTAAGAAGATATATCATAGGCGCACTGCGAAGGTACGACGGGGTACCCGGTGAGCAGCTCAAATCCGGAAGAGCGGAAAAGTTCGAGTCGATGGGTTTTTTTAATTACGGATAAAAAATCAAATCTTTAATTAAAAAGCTGTCTTTTTAGCTTCCTATGAATAAGATGATACTTGAACCCGGTGACAGATAGGTCCCTGCTTCAGGAATCTGTCCGAGTACAGTATTTAGCTTAACCGAATAATCAGTTTTCACATAACTTATGTCGTAGTTTATATCAA
>Ga0180433_10001963_pt1 | contig 33241 bp, 89 predicted proteins | sample SS_ome_8_FD_132980 | JGI IMG/M metagenome (GOLD analysis project Ga0180433, IMG submission 132980) | Hypersaline lake sediment archaeal communities from the Salton Sea, California, USA - SS_1_D_1 metaG | ecosystem: Environmental > Aquatic > Non-marine Saline and Alkaline > Hypersaline >...
GCTCTTACGAAAGGAGGGAAAGGTGAGCCAATACAAGAAGACCAACAGGGAGAAAAGGCTAACACCTAAGAAGGGAATGTTCTGGTGCGACCACTGCGACCGTGCAATTGTCGGTAACTATGAGAAATGCCCTGTATGTGGACAACGCAGTGGCAAGAAGACATTAAAGAGAGAATAGGAGGTGGTATAATGCCGATCCAAATAGTAATGAGGAAGTGGGCAATGGACATCATGAACGAGATGCAACTTAAGTTCCTGATGATTATCTTTGGTACCCTTGGACTGGCGTACGCTGGTATTGAGTGGTTCGCTGTGTGCAAGCTTGTGTACCTCAAGTATTATGGTGAGGCTGCTGCGTTTGAGGCGTATAAAACCCTAACCTTAAACTGCTGGTGGCACCACATTGGCTCATTGTGCGTAGCTATAGGTCTGTTCGCTCTGGCCTGGCTATTCAGGATGGAACTCAAGCGCAGGCAGAAGATCCAGACGGTTGTCGTGGAGATGAAGCCAGTAGAAGGAGGTGGTTACGTTGGGAAAACAAAGCTATAGTTGGAAGCGTATCACTGCTATCATCGTGGGTTTGGTATGTGTTAGTGCCATCTTGATAATCATCCTTAAAGTCTACAGAGAGGAGATTAATGAGATAGCAGGTAAGAAGATTACGTTGGATGTGGATGTAGAGGACAACGTAGCAGCTCTCCCTACCAGGACAGTAGACTGTACAGTGTACCGTGCCAAGACAAACGTGTGCCTGAGGTGGGAGGCTGCGATGCGTGAACTCGCTCCCGACTATGAGTTCATGTCTCCTGGTTCACATGCAGTAGTGGAGATGTACTTTCTGGCCATGCAGAAGAAGGAAGAGATGATCGAGGCATACCGCAAGTGTATGGAAAACGAGGCACACAAGGTAACAATAGGGTTGCCTGGTCATCTGTACAAGATCTACTCTAAGGGTATGGACAAGGAATTGTTCGAGAAGATGTTCGTTCAGTTCACAAGAGAACTCTTTGAGGCTGGAAACAATCCGACCACGGAAAACTAAGAGAGCACAAGACGGGAGGGGCTGAATATGGACCCAGAAGAAATGATTGCGAAGGGAATGATGCTGGCCTCTGTCCTAGTATGGATGACGTTCTATATCTTAAGTAAACAATATTTCTAGGAGGTGAACAGCATGATCAAGTACATAATAGCAGCAGTGATGGAGTCTACCTTTATCGAAAGGTTTGTCGTCATCACAGTAGTGCTGTTGATGTTTGCCATATACAATTCATAGGGAGGTGACAGCCGTGTTCAGATGAAAACAAGTCTGGTTCTCGGTTGAGGACACAGAAGTACTGCTACTCTATTGTTAGGAGGTGGTTCAGTTGACAAACGTGATGAATGTCGAGGAACCAAAGTTTTTCAGAGGCATGAAGTTCGCTATACTGGTGAGCATACCGGTATGGATAGTGATTGGACTGATAGCCTATTGGATCTGGGGTTAGGAGGTGGCAACCGTTGAAATTTATAGCAAGTATGTTAAAATGGATCACCATTATTATGGTGGTGCTGGCTATCTTTGCCCACACCATGTCAGTCAGGGAATGGAAGAGGAACAGGAACACCACACTTCAGATGGCTACCACATCTGAGTCGTCTGAGCCTGTCCTGTACCAACTGAAGGACTGGTATAAGAATAAGAGAGCCGAAAGAGAGGGGAGGAAATGATGATACGAGCATCATGGGGCCCAAGGCCGAAGAAAAGACGGTGGATCAGGAGGCTCATCATACTGGCAGTGTTATTAATTGCTGGTGGTGTAGCATTCCAGATGCACATTGACAACAGGCAGGTCAAGAAGTATGACCGCAGGCTGGACACGTCAGCCCCGGTAGATACGTATACGGAGGAGACAGCTACCGTTGCGTACGCCAGCGGGAACTCGGAACACGTCAACATCGACACTATTGTTGCTGCGTACAAGGCAAACTCTATGTCTGCCTCAAAGAAGTACGCCAATAACACCTACACTATGTCCGGCAGACTGCAAGGAGTGAACAATCTACACTTCAAGTACACCGGCACACTGGTTGGTAAGGAGCACAACCTACTATGCTTCTTTCCGACAACGCCAACCAACAAGAAAGCCCTTGAAGACATGGGTAGTGAGGGCATGGTGACCGTGACTGGTAAGGTCAAGTCAGGCTTAGACATGGTAGTGCTGATGGGCTGCAGCCTGACGCTGCCGAGGTGATATCATGGATAAACTTAATCTCATGTACAAGAGGGTAAGTGTCACTCCAATATTCTCTGGTATTATACTATACTATGTACTCATGGCAGTACTGCTTGTCATGGATAAGATACCATGGGGAACCTGGATGACCAATGCGCTCAGCCTGGTACTTGGTGCCACGGCTGGCGTAAAGATCGCCATTATCATTATACACAAGGAGATGGTTAAATGCACATCAGAGACAAATACTACGGAAGAACAGCAATCTGCTTCATGCTCACAGCAATCCCACTCGTGTGCCTGTACATCTGGGCAAGCGTGCAACCAGGATGGGACAGAGAAGCGTTCGCAGTAATACTCCGGAGGATATGGGTATGGTCTATTGTCATACTGTTTGTCCTGATGTACTGTACCAAGACTCTGAAGGTATCTGGCGACAAGTTTGACGGAGCAGGAGGATTGTTCCTATGTATATTCATAGCGCCCTTTGCCCTGCTCACAATACTGGCCTTTGGCCTGAGTACTAAAATATTCCCAATCAAAGAGAGGAGTGATAAGCTATCAGAAAAGAAAGATGCCACAAATGTGGTGGGAAGGGCAAGGTAACTATTCATGGTTCCATGATAAATGGTATACTGATGCCCATACCAGTAACATGTGACAGGTGTCACGGGACTGGTGTTGTTAAGAATTACAATTTCAAGGAGGACCCAGACAATGGGAGACAAATTCATGCACGACGTCAAACTGGACGTCGACCTAGAAGCACGTAAACTTGAGGCATCTGGACATATCTTCGGCCTGGTACAGGCACCAGATAAAAACTCTTTTGACATCGTCGACAAGGACGGTGGCGACATCGACTTCGAGAAAATCTTCGACGAAAAACTGATCGATGGGTGGTCCAAGGCAGTAGAGGATCTGCCTGACGGCACTGTGGTCAAGCTGAAAGGCTCCGTCACGTTGGAGATGGAAGTAGTGGTCTATGGTGACAAACCCAAGGACAAAGCAGTCAGTGCTGGTGTAGACTGATACAATTGATCTAATCGTTGGAGGTGCGAAGAGATGAGATTCAAAAAGATTCCGAAGAAACTGCAGAGTCCAAAGACTAAAGCAGACTTGTCAAAATTGTATGATACTTTGTTTCAAGCAGGTGTTGAAGTGTTTTCCTCCTTCAACATCTGCAATCATACACCCACCGGGAAGACCTACAGGATGTCCTGCCTTAATAGAATGACTAACAGAAAAGTAGTCAACACCATATCATGCTCTAGCTGCAAGCAGTACAAAGATGGGACTGGATACTGTTGCTGTGGAGGCTGTGCCTATCTTCTTCAGAAAGGCTGCCGCATCAAGTGCTTGTGGTGTAAACTGTGGCTGTGTTACAGATGGGACGAGGGGCTCAAAAAGAAGGATGTCCGTCAGATTACCAAGAGAATCCGATACCTCAGGGGAATAGCAGAGGAGCATGATCTTCTGCATTACAGATCTCCCAAGTGGTACGCAATCAAGCGGGGGTGGGAAACATGCAAGTCCAAATAGTAACCAGGGAGATGATGAGGATAAGGACGAAGGCTGACCTAAACCGTCTGTATGATGCACTGTATGTGTGTGCTGATGCAGGCATAATGAAAGTGGATCCGTGTCAACTTCAGGTGCACGGAACAGAAATAGAGAAGAAAGAGTCGGAGCCCCAAAGAACTCTTGACAACACGGACTATAACAAAAGGAAGAGAAGGACAATCACACAGGCAAAGACATCGTGCATTGGGAGAATGGGTGAGCCCAGACATGGTATGTGCTGTGGTAGCTGTTTCCATCTCACTTCAAAGGGTTGTCGGGTCAAGTGTCTGAACTGCAGGCTCTATACTTGTGGCGGTCACCACATAGAAGACCGTAAGATTTCTAAAAAGAGGGGAAGAGTCAAGAACAAAAAGAAAAAGATTGAACAGTTAAGAAAGTACTTCAGGTCAATTAGAAGGATCGCTGAAGCCTACCACTTGGTCCCTGGGTACTACATATCTAAGACTGCTACTATGGCCTATGCCTGGAAGCGTGTGAAGGAAGGCAGGGCACGTGAGGGTACCACAGTGTGGAATCCGATAGGACAGACACGTTACCATGAGTATGTAAAAAGGCACAAGGAGATGTTCACATGCAAAGGAAAGAGAAAGAGACAAAAGATCAAAAAGAGCTGAAGCGTCCTAAGGAACCGAGGAGTCCATCGTCTGAGTGGACTAAGGAAGCAGAAGAAAGATCTTGCATACCGTGGCACAAAGAATGGATGCTTAAATACATGTAGGAGGTGGTGGGTATGTTCTGGAAGAAAAAGAAGAGAGATCCACCTGAAGTAATTGCCAAACGCAAGGCGGACTATCAAGCAAAGAAAGAGGAGGAGGCAAGGGAGATGGCAGAGAAGGCGCTTAAAGAAAAGCTAAAGCTCGCAAAGGAAATCTCAAACCAGTTGACTGGTGGTGCTGCCAACTCTGAAGCTCTAATCCTCCTGGCTTTGACAATCGAAGACAGCACGAACAGAATAGTGAAGGAGCTAGATAGAATAGGTGACCGATGTGGCCGGTATCCGTCCGGACATTGTGGTCCGCTATAGGTGGTGATGCATGTTGGTAATAGAGCAAACGCAGTACAAGATGACGGTTAAGTGTCTGAAGTGTGAAAAGACATGGGTCAAAGGATGTTCCTTCCCGTGGTCACACAGGGATGTTACCGCATCGCTCTGTCCCACATGCTTTAAGCCACTTATGATCGAGGTTATCAAACGTAAACAGTTAAAGGAGGGGAACTTCGATTGTATCAGCTCATGGAATGGATGGTGTGACCAGTTGCGCTGTAAATACAGAGATTTATGTCAAACACTTGCTGCAATAAAAGATGAGGAGGTGGAGGACGATGGCTGATGATGTACACAAGTATGTCATGCCTTGTGATGTAGCTCTTAGGAAGCTCAAAGCAGTGAGAGCGAGGAAACTTTGTATCGAACATAAGATATGCCCACAGTGTGGTGGAGAATTGGAGGTGGTAAAGTACTGGGAAGAGGAACAAGTCTCGATGAAGTGTGAAGACTGTAAGACAATGTACAACAACTAACCATTGGGAGGTGGTTTTGATGCAAACGATGGTAACCGACCCGGCATGGTTGGAAGAGGCACGCCATGCCATTAACACATTTATGACGTGGAAAGAGCAAACCATTACAGCAGCGGCTAGCGCACTGCACAAGGAAGTACCTGAGTTCTGGACAGAAGGAGATGCATACATGATCCAGGACTTGTCTGACAAGAGCCTCAAGCAGATCATTGATATGTTCCAGATGATAGCTGCCGGACGTATGGTAATGACCGACAGAACAACCAATCCTATGTGTGTTGTTCACAACTACATGCGGTTCACGAAGAAGAGGGAGAGAACCGTTGACACTTCTAGGTGCCTGTACTGTGAGTATGGAAAGGCTCATGGTGTATGCTTGATGGATGAAGGCGACGAAACAGGAATCGTCTGGACATTTGACCCTATCACCAGCATTATTGATGGCGTCATTAGTAAAAGGACAGCTAGAGTTGTTATGAAACAGTTGTTCTCAAATCTAGAGAAACCTTAAGGAGGTGGTTCAGTTGACAGAGGAAGGACAAAGCAAAGCAAGACCAGTTGAGGTCGTCCATGATGACAAGGACGGCAAAGAGGTGCTTGATATCAACAACATCGACCCCTTGGCTCTTGCAAAAGCATTCCAACAGCAAGACATTAAGATGGATCAGTCTGCTGTGATACTGCAGGCTATCCTTGGCAAGAACTTCGGAAGCAAGATCACCGGTAATGGTAATGGTAAAGACGCTCTCGTTCAACTGTTTAGCACTGGACAGATAGTTAATGTGAACGGCGGAGAGTGTGAGCTACCACACACCGCTCTTCGAAAACTCCTCATGAAACTCCCTCAACCAAGAATGCAAAACCTCATGAAGATGATACATGACATCGCCTACTTCATGCATGGCGGTGATGGAATGAAGGCGTCTGAGTTCTTAGGTCTAGACCATGAGGGACAAGCTGCAGTGGAAGGGAACAGTCAGAATTTCTCAGGTAGTATGCTTGAGATGACTGAACGTCAGACTGTATTAAAGGCGCTTGAGCAAAGCCAATGGAGGCAGAACAAAGCCGCCGAGCTGTTAGGGATTAGCTCACGTGCTCTGAACTATAAGATCAAGAAGTTCGGCATCACCCATGAAGCCTGGAGGAAGAATAAACCTGAAGCCTGGAGGAAGAATAAACCCACAGCGCAGGGGGCACAAGACCTACTGGAAGTGTCTGGGCATGCTGGTGCAGCGGAGGAAGAGGTGGTGCCTGAAGAGGAAGTGGTTGAGAAGAAGGAAACTCCTGAAGAGGATGTTCCTCTGTGGGAACTGTTAGGCAGTGGTCAGAGTGACACGGCTGAAACTCCTGAACCAGAGGAAGAAACAGTTGTCGTACCGCAACCAGTGGACATGGCTATCATTGACATGCCTGTCCATACCAAGACGAAGAACGTATTCACAAAGGCAGGATTCGAGAACATATCGGAACTGGCTGGCAAGACCTCGGCATGGTGCAGAGAGAATGGCATCAAAAGCCATAACTCCATGGTAAAGATGAATGATATCCTGGAGGCACAAGGATTCCAGGGAATCCAATGGAGATACAAGAAGAAAAAGAAAGCAGGAGGTGAACCAGAGTGATATTCATATACTTCGGCATCCATTGTTTACTAGGGCTCGTGGCCTATGGTTCCATTAAGGCTGCACTTGAAGAATACCTGACCGAGGATGGGAAGGAAAGAAAAATACAATACACCATACCATTGTGTGTGGGGTTCTTAGGACCGCTTGGATTCTTCTACTCTATCCTTATTACCAACGGATGGAGATCAGGATTCAAGTTTGTATAGCACGGCCACCAGATGATGCAGTGGCTGCAGGGCTTTTGCATTAAGAAATAGGAAGGCAGCTCGACGTCGAGTTGTTACGCTGTTTAAACTACCCCGGCACTCCAGTGTCGGGGTAGTAACCAACTACAGGAGGTGGTTAGATGGGAAAGAAAGAGGAGGAAATTAGTCCAGACAAGGACATAACAGATTACATTGTGCAAGACAGGATGAGTGGGGAATTCTCAACTGATATACTCCATCGGAAAGTCTTTAATGTTAACATACGTCTCATGGGTACAAGTCCTGGATATTTCAAGATTGTGATGGAAACTATCCAGTACATGAGAGACGTCCTTAGACAGGATTATTCTAACTACTCTACAGTTAGAGGGATATCCGGAGCCAATGTAGGAATACCATTCAATATTATAGGCATACGCCTAAGGGCAAAGCCTAAGCCGCCGGGATTCCTACTGATTGACGGATTCAATGGAACTACCTTCATGATTAATCCTCAGATTGTGGAGAGGTCGGAAGCAACTCGTGAATGCACATCTAACTGTGGATCTGTACGTCTTAAGAGCTCCATAAAGGTGCTGCGCAACAAGTGGGTACGAGTTGAATACTATAACATGAACCTGATTAAGGAAACCCATAAGTTTGAAGGGTTCCTGGGCTACACCATTCAGCACGAGGTAGAGCACAATCAGGGGGTACTTGTTACAGACAAGATAACTACTCAGGAGGTGGTTAACAATGCTTAATGCCGGACAGGTGGTATACGACTTTGACAATGACAAGGTGGTGATCTTCGCTGGTCTTGAGATGCTGCAGAATAAAAAGACCGGTGATTGTTCATCCTATGTTGGCTTCATTGAACTGGATGACGACGGCAATCCCAAGTTTGTCCTGGAATGCAACGAGAACGATGACTACCCTAACTGTAGGAAGTACACCAACTTTCTGCCAGCTGAAGGATACGAGTTCAGCGAGAAGGGAAGGATCGGAAAGATCCCAGCGGGGTCGTTCATCAGTTACATGAAATGTGGAGGGGTATACTTTGGAATTCTCAACGACGAAGCGTTTGAGCCGCACCACTGGGCCGCTGCAAAGAAGGCGATTGAGGAATTCGCTGACAGGGGCTGGACCTTATCAGACCCGGACGACAGTGGCAACGTGCGGCCAATTCTCAACACCATTGAAGAGGAAGAACAGGATGGATCCTCAGAAGAAGAGACAGATGATATCCAAGTTCAAGGCAAAGAGGCGGCGCAAGCGTCTCAAAGCTAGGATGAAAGCCGTATGGACTGACCTCCAGGAGTTCAGGAGAGAGGGTCTCATCACTGGAAAGGACTATGCCGCCTGCTTATGCGCAGCTAAAAAGAAGATCTGCGGAAGCGACGACGAATACTGGAGAATTATGCTGGGGTATAGCTTAGATGATGTCAGAAGCAACAATAAAACAAACTCTGAAGCGAGTGGATAGAGAACGCAGTGAAATCTCCCGCAAGGTCCGGAGAGATCTGGACGATATGATAGATGAAGGAAGCATTACCATTAAGGATGCTGGTGAAGCCCGTCAGAAGCTTAAGAAAACGATGTACCCATTATTAGACGGAGCTCCTTGAAGGAGGCACCTTATGAAGAAGAAAAAGAAAAAGATAGGGCTGGGACGCTGGCATATAAGAGCGCCTGTCCCTATGAGACCGTGTAAATTTCACACACCAAAAACTGAATTCACCAAGGCCAAGCGTCAGCGATACAAGGCCAAGCTTAAGAAGGACTGGTTGGAATGAAATACTGCGACAGCTGTTCGTTCATGGCGAACCTTCCCAGAACGGCCAAGAAGGTGTTCGCGCAGTGCGAAATCTGCAAAGAATCAGAGATGTGTAATGAAAACTACATTGACCCTACCGTTGTGCCGACCATACTGGCAGAGGTGGAACAATGTGGTGCGACAATCCTAGGGCCATTACAACATCCGATACAACCAATAACAATACACCAAGGAAAAGATAAGAAGAAGGAAGAGAAGCCTATCGGTTCGAAGGCCGAAGCCGAGGCACAAGAGGTACAACAGAGAGCAGAGGCTTGGGCCTCGTGGAGACACCTAGAGGGGAGGATAAAGTAATGGATACTATCATCGTCGTGTGCATATGTGTTGGATTCGCACTGTTCGTATGGTACTGCTCAAGACAAGCGCCTATGGAACCATGTACCATGTGTGAAGAGAAGTTCCCACCAGGTAAGCTTAAGCTGGTGATGGGGGCGCACGAAGCATTCCTGTGTCCGGACTGCTATACAAGGACAACCAAGATTTACAAGCCGAACCTAGAAGAGGATGGGCTAGACAATAGAGACCCGCAAGGAGGTGAGGTAGGATGCTAAAACTCTACCGAAAACACCAAACACCGGTTATTGTAGTATCATTTGCCTTATTCATGTTCGCAGTGTTCATCTTGGCTGTGGCACAAGAGTTAAGGACTGTCACGCTGGCATGGCTTCCCAACAGCGAGACTGATCTTATGGGTTACACCATCTACGTTAAGGATGTAAACCAGGGCGAAAGCTACGACTATGGAACTCCAGCGTTTATCATAGACATCACTGATCAAAACGACCTGAACGCCAAGGGGTTTGACCCACAGAACCCTGGTTGTCAGATAGGGGGACTCAATCCTTACAGCGAGTACAGGTTTGTCGCACGTGCGTACGACACCGCTACTGACTGTAAGGACGCGCAAGGAAACCTACTGCCTGGTGGTCACTGTTGGAGCCTTGACTCTAACGAGGTAGTATTGGCAGCGCTGCCTGAACCGGAGCCATTAGGTCCACCAACAAACATCAGGAAGCTGTCGTACAACATGACCAGCTGGGTCATTGACACGTATAGAAGGGCGATAAACCATGAGTACTTGATTGATGAGAAGTACGTCGAAGGATGTCCTGGTGATTACGACGAGCGTGGCTGGAAACTAAAAGAGGTACAATTATGATGGCAATATTCCCTACGTTATTGTGTGGTACAGGATTGCTAACACTATTCGCTGCACTGTGTGTGGTGGGGATAGGGATAATAGGTACCGGCAGTGACGGTTTTCAATCGTTCGTCGGTGCCATTATCACTCTTGTGATGGGGTCGGCATTCATTATGACAATTATAGGTGTCATCTGGTACCTTTGGAACGTGGTACCATTAGGTTAAGGAGGTGGTAACCGTGTGTTTATCTCCAGCAAAGATGAGAGAGTACTACTTCAGGTCAACTGGCATGAACCTGAAGATCAGACCACGTAGGTCTGGGATCTTTAGAACCATTGGAGATCTGGCCGCCAGGGTAATAGAAACTGTTCTTATGACATTAGGAGGTGGTAAAAGTGGTAGATCATAGGAGAAAACAGGGAAAGAAGCTGGCACCTATACATGATGTGGTGCCACCTACTAGCATTGTAGCCATCACCAAATTTGATGGTGACTTCGCATTCCTTTCAAACTTCTATCCGGCTGAAATCGGGTACGGTATTGTATTTCCAAGCGTTGAACATTTCTTTCAGGCAATGAAGACCGTGGATCACATGGAACGGGCAACCATTGCGATTGCCGAGACAGCAGGCATAGCTAAGAAACTGGGCAGGCAAGTTAAACTGCGTCCTGATTGGGAAGCTATTAAGAATAATGTCATGATGCTGGGCTTGCGAAAGAAGTTCAGCCACGATGTGCTAGGCCAGATGCTTACGGCAACCAGGCCATGCCCATTGGTTGAAGGGAATTGGTGGCACGATAACTACTGGGGTGATTGTAAATGCCCACAGTGTTCATCCATTGCAGGAACTAACATGCTGGGCAAACTCCTCATGTCCATAAGGGAAGACCTTCTTGCCGGAAGGCCCGCCTATATCGAGGGCAACGATCCTCAATTCTAAGGAGACATTCCAATGTTAAACATAGTATGTCCGCACTGCACCTGTGAGTCATGTAGAATCACCGAAGCAACGGTGTCCTCTATAGGATTCTTCAATGCCAGTGTAGAACTGGCGGCTGCCAACTGGCAGATAATAGAGTGTGAGACATGCCTTAGGGTGTTTATCCTGGTGATTGAAGAGGAGGAAATAATCGACGCCGAGTACGAGGAGGTCGAATAATGGGACCTAAATGGGGATGGTTCACGTGTATAGCTTTGATACTGGCTGTGATGTCAGGCATGCAGTACTGGCATACCACCTACCTATACAAGAAGAAGTACAATGTGAACCCGCCGAAGTACTACACCTGGTGGCTGAAGAAGCGCCTTGTGTATGCTTGGCTGATATTAATGGCGCTGCACAGCAGCTTATATTGGGGGTGGCTAACGTGACAAAGATGTATCTTGTATTGAAGTATTACTTGCACGGGTTCTCCTGGAAGTGGTCGCTTAAGCAAGCTAAGGAGGATTTACAAGATGGAAGTTAAAGGCGATGGGTTCATGATGAGTGAACCGGAAGAGGAAAAGGAGAAGGAACCTGTAAAGGTTACCATTGACGACGCCACAGTGCTCTACATGGGAAAAGTAAAAGCAACGAAGTGTGATTGCTGTGGACACCACGAGATCGTGCTTGATACAGGGGAAGAAGAGATACCCCTCAAGCCTGGCTACAGAGTTATTTATGTACCGAAGACCAGGAAGGAATCTATCCGGGAACTCCTGGCCTACGCAAAGACACTGAAATGGTGATATATGAACTCTGAAGTACTCAACAGAAAGATCAGTAAGATATGTGATGTCCCCTCACAGTATGAGGCATTCGGAGAGAAATCAATCCCTTACATCGGGTGGTTCTGGAGGACAGTAAACTTCGATGCCGACCACTGCTGGCTTGGTATACTACCGGCTATGGATGACGGGATAGAAGTCAACGATAAACCACGGGCTGGCTTCATGGAGAACAACAAGTGGGACTACGACACGTTCAAGGTAGAGGGAGATGACTGGGAAGAAATCAAATCTCTCCTGGAAGCTGCTGTCACGAAGCCAACTACCGACAATCTTAAAGCAGTAGATGACAAGATACAATCGCTGTTATAGGGAGGACATCATGTTCAAAAGATTATTATTCATAGTGGTGATACTATTCATGGCGCAGATCATGATCACATCTATCACCCCGGCATTCGGCTACATGTATAAGGTGAGTAGGACTGCCATGTGCAACCTCAAACAGGTCACTTGGTGCCAAATGAACAAGGAACAAAAGAGGGTCAAGGTCTGGTTCGGAGCAACCGATGACACCAACATGGTGGAATGGAAGTTCGATACATTGACAGAGACCGAGAAGTTTTACAGGAACTTCGTACAGAAGTGCATCGATGTCAACGGAGGAGATTATTAACATGTGTAGGTTCTTTGGGCCAATCACAATAACAGAGAAAGGGAGGAAGAGAGTCATGAGTACACCAACGATTCAAGCATTCCAGCAGAGGCTACCGGATGACGAGCTCGACGCCATCATAGGAGACAAGAAAGGCGAGCACAAGCGGGCCATCGTTCAACACATCAGGAAGAAACCGGCCTACTACGACAGCGACAAGGAGGAGTTCGTCACTGCTTCCGGGGAACATCTGGGTACTATGGTTGCCTTCATGTACGATGGGAAATTGTACTTCGGGTATGCCATGTTCAACCGGAAACGTGAATCCATTACCATCGCAAAGCGAGAGGGCATCCGGATAGCCATCGCCAGGTCCATCCTGAACCGGAACAGGGGAACCTACCTCATGCAGACAGACAGGACGCCCCAGGAACCGGAATCCATCAAGGCCTTCGGTTACAGTGGTGGCAACAAGATCCCATTCCGGGTACAGGAAAGAGCACCGGAGTTCATCGCACGTGCCATGAAGTATTTCAAGGTACCGTTTGCGAACATGACCTTCGGCCCGCAGCACCTCAAGCTGCAGAAGGAACTGGCCAATGGCTAGGGGACAGAAGTTTCTCACTGAAGGAAAAACATTATCCAACGTTAAAGCCCCGCCTGGTAGGGGGAAGCCGGACGTCAGGCCTGGACCTCAGGGTCCACCGCCTGGCGCTCCCAGGAAACATGTCACCATCAAAGTGGAGGTTACACTAAAAGATGAAGCTAACCTTTAAGAACATAATCATAAGGGCGTGCAACTTTACCCTATTCACTATCATGGCCCTGCTATGTGGCTTCGGTCTGTACGGTGGGGTGCCAGAGATGTTCAATATCTTTAAGTTCGCAACATGGACTCTCTTTATCTTCGCCCTCATACTCATGTTTACTCGTGACGAGGGGAAGGACGTAGCTCACATGAAGTCGCAAGGGAGATATCCTGTACACCCCATGTTCTACACATTCCAGATGCTTGCCATGATTGGTATGACAGCAGCCACTGCCCATTATTGGTATGCTGTGATGTGGTTGTACATCTGGCTTTGCTTCATGGGATTGAGGAAGTATTATCTACAAAGGTGGGACATGTACAAAGCAAAGCCAATGGTGGTAACATGAGCATATGGGATGATCATCTGGAAGAATTGGAGGAGTTAACCTTTAAGCATTTACATCCATTCATAAAGGAACTCCTGGCCAACTCAGACGACCCTATTGCAGAGATGCATAAGATCGCGCCGGAGGATATGCTGTTCGAAGCTCAGCAGAGAGCAGAAGAAGAACTCATGTCAAACATGGTTGACCAGGCAGAGCTAAGACGGGATGAAATGAAAATAGAAAAGGCCGTAGCCAAGGATGAGGACTACTACCCATGATCAGGATCAAATCAACCATAGAAGCAGGTAGGACTGAGCCGGTCAAGGTCTACGTGTGTACGTTTTGTGGCACGAAAACCAAGTTCTATTTCACAACTCCTGCTGCCTGTGAAAGCTGTAACAAAGAGATACCGGACATCACTGCGATCCACCAGTCTGATGAACACAGACTGCAATACCATTGGGATGGTAAGACACTAGGGGAAAGACAGTACTACAACCAAAGAGAATTCTAGGAGGTGATGTGAAGTGGAAGTGGGGGCAACTGGAGACTTATTAGAATTAGGATTTGATAGCGAGCAAGACTTAGCTGTGTTCGCACACGTGCTGGCTGGATTCGCCAGCGATAATGAATTAGAAAACATGGCAACGATCTTCGGTGTAATCGCTGAAGCACACCAGAAGGGAATGACAGAAGACCTCGCTACATTGTGTAGAGAGTTTGACCTGTCTCGTATCAAAGGAGGCTAGGCATGCCACTGTTCAAGTTTCACTGCGGCAACAACGATTGCGCAGAACATTTCTCCGTACATAATCTGGATGCGGTACCTGACCATGCAACCAGTGCCAACCTTATCTCAGCCTGCCCTACATGCAAGTATCCTGGATTCTACTATCCTATCATACTTGGCAAAGAAACCCACAAGAACGCTCTCGCCGAGCAAATGATTGCCGAAATGACAAATGCCATTCTCTTTATCAAAGAGGATAAGGCTGGTGTTCCTGAAATGGAAAACCCATACAGGAGACCGTCTAAAGATATAGTGATGCAGCTTGCACACATACCAGACGTGGCACAGTTATTGATGTCACCAAAGGAGAAGGCCCATGTTGTGGGTATGGAAGAACAGTCGTGAGATGTACGTATGTAAGCTCTGCCTAACCAAGGTGAAGTGGAACAGTATCACCCACCAAGGCAAGTGCAACTGTACTACGTGGTATCCTAATGAACCTCTGACGTCAGAGATACCGCCACAACATCTCAAGGATGGGCACTTCGAGTCATACCGAGATGTAAAGGGAGGATAAGGACATGCACTTGTACAAGAATGAGAACAAAGTATTTGAGCTTATGACCAACCTGTTGGCAAGGATTAAGCTGACCTTTGCTATCAAGGGCCCGCCCATGAAACAAGATGGTCCTGTCATGCAGCCAGGAGAGGGGCCTAGTACTAGAAGCGCACATGTTACGCTCCAGATCTATGACCCTTACAGCAGGCACTGCGTCGAGGTGCAAGGCATTAAGGAATTGGAGAAGCTTGAGAACGAGCTTGGTAAGGCGCTGTTCATTGGTAGGTGCATGGAAGTAGACCAGCAGTGCAGCGAGGAACTATGCCATGACCTGTGGGGTAACAGTATCTCCATCAAGGAAGCATTGGAAAGTGGGCTGTTGAAGAAGAGAGACCACATCAAGGAAGAGGGAGGTGGTGGTAGTGGCAAGGATGCGAACAAAGAAGACAGTGCGAAAGGATCTGAGGTGTGAAGAATGTGGAGGAGTCAACACTATCCACCGCAAGCTGTCCCGTGATAAGGCAACGGGGCATTACAAACATCTCCACTGCATCGTATGTGGTAGGAGAACAAGACATGTAGAGCTTGATAGGTTTGCTCTACGTAACGGAGGTGCTAGAGATGGCAGCAATAGTTAGTACAGGACAATTCAGGGCGCAATCAATTTCGATACAGGTGTCCACAAGAACAAGATGCAACGCGCGTTGCAGGTTCTGAATCTCTGGGTTAACTCCTGATGGATCAGGAAAAGAAGAAGGGATCAAGCACCCCAGCAGGAAAGGACTTAGGAAGGGACTAGACTATGCCAAATCAGTGGGAGCCACTACTGCCATCCTTACAGGCAGAGCTGACCCTCTACAAGAAGCACCAGGAGATCTACTTGATTATATAACGATGAGTAGGGAACGTGGTTTCATGGTGGACATGCATACCAACGGCATGATGCTTGCCATGACGTCTACAGATCCTGCAAAAGTTAGCATACACAAACTGATTAAAGCTGGGCTTACAAAAATTACTTTCTCAATAGCCCACCTTGATCCAGACATCAACAAGAAGTTGATGGGTGTAAAGCAGGACGTTGAAATGCTCTTGAAGGCCGCCAGTGTCTATGGACTATTGACTAGAGTATCTCTAGTTCTGGCTAAGGATGGAGTACACACCTTTGAACAGGTTGTTGATTTCATTCAGAAAGTCGGGGACATGGGTGCCCACATGGTGGTGGTCAGAGAACTATGGATACCACATCTGGTTAATCCCTCCAACGAGAAGGTCGCCAAGTGGTGTGACAAGAACTACGTCTCTCTTGCTGAAATAGAAGAAGCGTTCCATAACGACACATCAGTATGGGACAAAGACAAGGTAGGAGATAGATACAACATGGGATACGACCCTGATGCCAGCAAGTACGGTCTCATAAGGGGAGAACCTTTACCATGGGGCCCACCTGTATACGGTATGGAAGGTGTGTTCAAGGATCCAAACCATGGAGTGAACATTACCTTTGCTAGATGTGAACAGAATGCAAAGGGGCCAGTACTCAAGTCTATTGTACACAGACCCAACGGACATGGGTATGTGAACTGGGACTCCAACTGTTTCATATTGTATTAGAAGATCAGGAGGTTAGGCTAGTGCTTAGTAGTATAGTAAACTATCTAACATATCTATGGACTAAGACTCCATGGAGAGAAGCATATATCCTCCTGGCTTTCTCAAAGTACATCGAATGTGATGTGTTTAGAGAAAGGTTAGCCGCAATGGGACCGAAGTATTGTGTAGAACAGTACATGGATCATGACTATTGGTTCTGGAAAAGGAGGATAACCCGTAAGGAGATGTGGGAAATTCTCCTTAAACCTTACGCAGTTATCAAACGTGCCAAAGAACCGATAAGTTTTTTCTCAAGAATGTCAGATTTAACCTTGACAAAGGTTCAATCGTGATTATATTGGATGCATGAGGAGATCTAAACTATGCTACCTGATGGATTTAGAACTGGAATAAACGAATTCCAGAAAGGATTTAACCTGGAGGACTATGAGATAGAACTCCAAGATCAGAAAGAAGAAACAGGGGAGGCAACCATCTGGTTGGATGAATACTCCGAAGCCCTCGTAGTTGAGGTTGATGGTAGATACTTCAAACTCCAGCTCGGAGAAGACATCAGTGACGAGATAGGGATGTATCTACAAAACCCAGACATGGTGGCGGTGGTTAGTGCAGAACGTTTATCATAGGAGGACACAATGATTAAGGCCACCCAGGATGGCATCCGAACAGGACGCATCCTAGAGAAAACAGAAGAAGATAAAGCTGCTATACTGGAGCTTTTCGGTGAACAACAGGCAACACACTTTCCTGAAAAGGATAGAGACACCGGTGTGTGGAGGCCCTATGATGAAAAAGATTAAACTTCTATGGCAGTACCTGCGTGGTGATGCACCAGGGGAGGGAGACATGCTGTTCTTCTGGTTCATCGTTGTGGTGCTTGCTGGCATGGTAGCATTGGGGATAGTGTGGGCCATAACGAAAGTACCGATTGTTTTTTATGTGTTCGTAACCCTCGTCTTTGGCGGGGCTGCAGTAGCACTGGTCAAAGAAATGGTGAAGGAGTTTAAACAATGGTGCCAAGACGAAAAGATCCGAAGCCAACTGGAAAACGTGTCTTCAGCCAGATAGATGGCAGGGAATTTCCCAAGGGTACTACAGTGGAAGTCAAAGAAGAGACTGGCAACGAGTTCATTCTTAGAAATACCAAGACTGGGTTCGAGTGGAAGATAAACAAGAAAGATTTCTTCAAGCATTACGAAGAGGTTTAGTATGTTAGTCATTAAAGTGGAAGTCGAGCGGAACGCTGTAGAAGCATCAGAGATAAGGGAGAATCTGATGTCTAGAACACACGTCGGGTCTACAATATACAGCGCAAAGAAACTGGTACGAAAGTTTCTAGACGAATACTTCAAGGAGTGGGACAGTGAGAACATACCAGCATATAGGATTAAAATCTGACGCAATAGTGTTTCTACAGGAACACGCTGCAATGGTTCCAGACATTACCTGTCCAGATTGTGGGAAGGTAGTGCGTGAAAGGTTCGCCAAGAATGAGTATGACACCGTGGATGCAACGTACGCAACTGTGTCTCTGCATGAATACGTGCTGAGGGACGGCAGAATGGCACGTGAGATAATGCAATGCATGCCATGGTCAGCAGGACCAATGGGATTTCTCTGTTTAGAGGTGGAAGGGCAACTCTTATTCGAATGGACAGAAGAGGAGATCGCTGAACAAGAGTGATACAAACAATGGAACGTACACAGCACATGGAATGGATAGCCATTAGGTGTCCCAGATGTAGGGAGCAGTTTACGACGGCAGTGTCTGGTGACAAGTTCAGAACCTACTGTAGAAACGAAAGATGCACTGTCCAATTGCTGGTAATGAAGAAGGGCAGGAAGGGTAACAAGTGGAAAGTGAAGAGGATTTAACTAACCATATCATAGTATAGGGGGAAAAGTGTGGTGGCCGTACCAAGTTGCAGCTGCTGTAGTGGTAGCTAGTATTAACTCCATGTTTAGGCATTACGGTATGAACTACAAAACAATGATCATCTCAATGGTGGTCATAGCAGCAGCTCAAATACTGTATGCCAAATCCTATACTCAAGCCCCATCCTTTATTCAACCCTGGTTCATTGGAACAGCGTCACTAGCAATCTGTGGCTTGCTTTCATCTATAATCCTATTTGATGGAGTCATAGGCATGAGACACTATACTGGTATTATCTTTATACTATCAGGTGCTTACATGCTTATGGGAAAAGTATTATAAACCCTTGGTAACACCAAGGCTACGTAAATTTCTTGGAGAAATTTATGAACACATCACAGAAAAGAAAGACAGGTTGCACCAAGTGCACACATTACTGGGGCAAGGGCATCAAGACAGAACTGTGCCCGTTAGGACATTGTTGCTATTATGGGAAACCCATTCACAAGATTAAGAAATGTAAGATCGCACTGGTTATATCCAAGCGGCGCTGAGGATTGGCTTGGCGTGATTGGAATCATTTATGCGTGCGCCTTGTTCTTTTGTATTGTATATGATTTAATAACAAGAGGTTGGCAATGATCTATTTTACAGCTGATCCACATTACGATCATGAAAACATAATTGAGCTCCAGAGTCGGCCGTTTACCAAGCTCAACCTCATGAACACAACAATGATAAAACGGTACAACGGTATCGTTAAACCGGAAGATGTTGTGTACTTCGTAGGAGACTTCTCTCTTAGAAGCGCCAGGTATCGGAACTGGTATATGGATATACTCCGACGACTAAACGGGAAGAAGATCCTTGTTCTTGGAAACCATGATGACCTGAAGCCATTTACCTATGTGGAGTGTGGATTCTATTCAGTACATACCCACATGGAGATAGAGATAGATGGTATTCCACTGGTACTGATTCATGACCCGGCAGCGTCATGTGTGGATAGAAATAAAGTATTTATAGTAGGTCATATACATGATCTATTTAAAGTACATAAGAACGTTATCAATGTTGGTGTTGAAGTATGGGACTTCGCACCTGTGTCATGGGATCAGATTAAGGAGCTTATTGAAAAGGAAGTCAAACCATGGCAAGAAGAACAATCCATCAAGCAGACTGTCTAGCTCTGTTAGGAGATCAGTTTGACCATGTACATGAATGGTTAGATCAGTATGCCGATGTGTTTCATATAAGAAAGTTTCAAGATTATCACCGTTCTTTTTTACACAACTCCTATGGCCTTGAAATCATAGGGGCTAGGTGGGGAGGGAAGGCTTATGAGGCCGGGAGAATTCATTTGGCTCGTGATTACGCTGATTCTGTTCCTATTAGTGCGCTACGCAGACACACTGATAAGGCCTTGATGTGGTTTAACAAAATGTTTGAAATGAAACCACATCTCCACCCCTATATACTGAGAGGGTGGAAGAATGGTTCATTGGTAGCTGTCGCAATGGGAGAAAGATAAATGATTGAGATCATCGTATCGTCATCAAGAGGAAGAAGTAGACTTATCTGTCCCAGCTGTGGCGGACACAACATGGCTATAATAGAAGCTCCAAGAAAGTGTGATCTGTGTGATAAAGAGCTTCCGAATATGGTGGCCCTCCTCAACGACAGTTGGGAAAGAGCTAACTGGCACTGGGTAGGAAAAACAGTAAGTAGACTAAGGACGGCCAGATACTTTCACCGTGTATGAGGAAAAATAAAAATGATTGAAGTACAAGCAACGGGAGTAGAGTATTCCGTGTCCTTCGGCATAACAACGTGGTGTCCTCACTGTGAACATCAGATGAGCTTCAACAACATAGCGCCAATTAATTGTGAGGTTTGCCATAATGAATTTCCCAATATACCAGCGCTGCTGGACTGTATGATGGATAGAGTTGCCTACCACAAAACAGGGAAGACAATCGAAATGAGCAGGCGACTATGGCAGGAAACAATAGTGAAACATATTCTTAACAGATGTACACCATTCTTTCCGGGAGCAGTAGACTAATGCTAAAGGTAACCATGGATAGCATGCAAGGACAGTTAAGACTTAGAATGAGTTACGATTGTCCTCACTGTGGTATGATGGGATGGTGTATAGCAGAGATTCCATTATACTGTCAGACGTGCTTCAAACAATTACCAAATATAAGCGCCATCATTGAAGATGAGAACGAGCGCATCGCATGGCATAGATTCGGCATTACTACCAGAATGGGGAGAGTCCTAACTACTTGGCCTCAACGAGCCGATGAGATGTCAGGAGGAAACAATGTACATAGTTCAGAAGAAGGCGACGGGGGAGTTCATCCAAAGCACATATCCTTGGTACAAATATACCACTGACGTGAACAGAGCAAAGGTCTATAAAAGTGAGACCGGTGCAAAGAAGTCAGTATGTGGGTATTGTCCTAAGGGTACGCTTCATGAGAAATGGGAGAAAAGGAAAGATAAGTGGAACATTATCCCGTTAAACATTAGTGTTAATATAGGAGATCCATGTTGTGTTCCAGCTTAATGTAATGTACGTAGCGGAATCTAGAAACATGCGGCAGATATCGTTTAGATGTCCCATATGTGACAACACGCTACGATATTATTACACATGCCCTACACACTGTGATAGGTGCAGCGCCAAGCTGATAAATATAACAGCTCTTGTAGTTGGAAGGAAAGAGGATAAACTAACCTTCCATATGTATGGAAAAACAGTTAGTTCGAATAGGGAAATAGATTTCTACTACCCTTGGCAATGACGGGGTGTGGTCTAGTCTGGCGAAGACGCGTGCTTTGGGAGCACGATATCGGGGGTTCGAATCCCTCCACCCCGAAGGAGAGAGTATGTTAATATTAACAATGAGGCCTAAACCTGGAGCCAAACACATGCAGGAAGGGTTCCTCTATTGCCCCAAATGTGGGAGAGCTGCCAACTTCGAGTATGCTGCTCCTGCCTTCTGTACACACTGTACTAAAGCATTGCCGAACGTGGCATTGATGTTAAGATTTACCAGCGCGAGAATACAGTATTACAAGAATGGGGTTACCATCGGCTCAAACAGACAGATGTACCCAAAGCTCGGGTACGTATTCCGTTAGGCATCGTAGCTCAGTCTGGTAGAGCAATCGGCCGATAACCGATAGGTTCCTAGGTTCGAATCCTAGCGGTGCCACACGATGGAGGTGGATATGGATACAATAGTAGATCCTAATTTCAGCATTGTATTACCTGGTGGATGTAATGGACGCTGTAAATTTTGCTTCTGGAAAGAAGAGAAGTTTAATCCTCACGGCTTTCTCAATGGATTGTCCGACGCCCTTACTGGTCTACCCGAACAATTTTGGAAGATCAGCATCACCGGTGGTGAACCAACTCTCAGCCCCATAATAGATGAAGTGCTGAACATGATCAGAGAAGTCAAGGAACGCTGGCCCAAGGTAGTGTTTACCACCAATGGGGCAGAGCTTGAACGTACAGCATTTAAGTTGAAAGGTGTTGTTGACTTCGTTAACATAAGTCGTCATGATATAAACGACAACAAGAACTACGAGATCTTTGGCACGGATAGAATGATACCGACGATGGAGGAAATTGTTGGGCACAATGCGGCCTTGAATAGGCACGGCATTGAAACGACTGCTAATTGTGTCTTGAGGCCAGATCTTGACCCAAGAGAATACATAAAATTTGCTGGGCCAATGGGGTTCTCAGCGGTGTGTTTCAGGAAGCCACACGTTGAGGGTTGTACATTGGAGCCAACTGAACAAGAGAGAGCATTCAACGATCATACACCGATAGGTGAATCGTCTTGTCCGGTGTGTAGATCTAAGACTCAGCTCATAAGAGGGATGAGGGTAGTATGGCAGACGTCAATACCTGAACCATCGGACATAATGCCTGATGAGATCTATGAGGTAGTCCTACACCCAGACGGAGAACTATACGCCGACTGGAGTAAACGAATACCATTGGAGATTCCAAATGAAGAAGAAAAAGAAGAGACGAATAGGGCCAGCCAGAGTGAAGAGAAGCTCGACGAGGCCGTCAGTGCAAAAGGTAGCGCGGCTTGAAGCTAAGGTTGCCAGACTCGAACGAGAGATCAAGCGCCTTAAGGCCGGGAAGACTGTCACAAAGAAGAAGAAAAAGAAAAGAAAGATTGGTAGAGTATCCAGAAGCAGAGAAGTAGGATGTCATGGTGAAGTAATCCATGGTAGCTGCTACGGTGGTTATTCAGGTGGAGGATGCCGAAGGGCAGGGAGGTGTTAGTTATGAATACAGTCAATAAATTCACAGGTGAGATAGGCAAGGGTTACTTCGCTTGTACCAGGTGCCGAAACATTATGGCTCCACAGGAAGTTATCGACCAGGACCTCACTCTTGAGTGGGCTCCTCTTGCTAACACCAACGGAGAAGTATTCGGCCCGGTATGTAAGTGTGGTAACCCGTTATGCTATCAAGAGAAGAAGAAAGCAACGGTAGCGTAGTTCAGTCTGGTTAGAACGGGCGACTTATAATCGTCTAACGGTTTGGGTTCAAATCCCCCCGCTACCACAGGAGAAGACAATGTATAACAGTGGTGTAAGGTACGATAAAGATTACAAATGCCCAACATGTGACATACAGATATCTGTTGACAACTCTGTAAACGAGCAACAACCTTTCTGTTCCAAATGTGGGAAGTACTTTACATGGGAATACTTGGAGGGCTTTTTAGATGGCTACGAAAAGGCAAAGGACGAGCAGTCTACCGGAGGATAAGTACTCCTCTGGAAACAGTGATTATCAGTGTGGGGCAGAGCTCTATGGTGAGACAAAGGAGCAGGCCGACATCAAGAAACGCAAATACTACAGCTGCTACCCCATACAGGGATACGGCACCAGGGTTGCCTACGAAGGGTGGGTTCATCCTAAAGACGGTGAGAGATACTACTACATCAAGATGGCAAGGTGGCACAGCTGTGACTAAAAAGAAAATGCCAAGAAGGAATCCAAGCTGTCGTACCTGCCTATGGCACGGGGATGCATGCAGCGGAGTGTTAGAGACAGGAGCCGATACAACTGGCCATATGCATTGTCATGTAAGGAAGCTTCCTAGTGAAAGGGCCAACGAAAGGAAGAAGACTTCCATAAGACTTAAGGTTGCTAAGTTTGACCTTGAGAAGGCTGAGCGAAGAGTTAAAATGCTTGCTGCTCACTTGGAAAAGTTGAGTAGTTAGGAGGCCCCATGAAGAGAAAGAACAAAGAGAAAGACTTCGAGGATGTCACACGTAAGACTGGTGACTACTGCAACAAACACAAGATAGTATTCTCGAAGATCTATCAGAGCTGTCCTCTATGCCGTGCCCTGAACAAGAAAGCAGGCAAGAGCTCCATCGTCCCGAAGAAGAAAAAGGTTAGAAGCAAGAACGGGACTGTTACTGTTGGTGTGGACTTCGGATTCGGAGGAATCTAATGCATAAGATAGCCATCACTGGGCACCCTGGTAGTGGTAAGAGCAAGGTACGTAAGCTTCTAGAAGAGTTTGGAGCCATTACCATTGACCTGGATAAGATTGCACGTGACCTCTTAAGCAAAGACACAATAGAGTATGATGCTGTTGTTGAGGCGTTCGGGCATAGTGTCCTGTTTGATAACGGTGAGATTGATAGATGGCGCCTCCGTATGAAGATCATGCGCAACGAGAATGACTTGGCAATACTGAATGCCATCATGCATCCAAGTATTGACGCAACCTACAAGAATATGATAGGAGAGCTTCCATTCAGCTCTACTGTTGTTGTGGAAATACCGCTGCTTACGCACAATGATGATGGATACTTCGATACTGTTGTGCTGGTGGTAGCTGATAAGGCTGTAAAGATAGAACGCATTATGAAAAGGGACCACTGCTCAGCACATGACGCAGATGCTCTCTTAGCGTTGCATCCATCAGATAAGGAAAGAAAGAAATTCGCAACATTTGTTATTGACAACAACTAAAGGAATGATTATGTTTGTCATAAGAGATAAACAAACCGGTCTTTATTTGAAGAGAAAGAATAGATCTTGGCACAGTGAATGGTTCCATGCCAAGTACGATGGTGCAAGAGACTGGTTCGAAGGATTGTTTACAGCAAAGACCATAGACAAAGCCAAGATGTATTCCTCCAAGACAGTGGCTGAAAAGTTTGTAGTGACAACATACAATAGGCCGAAGGAAGCTGTTAGTCAACTTAAGGAGCGTTTGGAGGTAGTTCACATATCTTTATGTCCAACAGGGGAGGCATGTGATGAAGAGGAGACAGATGTGGCATCCGCTTAATGGCAAGTGGGCTGATCTACAGCAGATCACAAAGGACGGAATCACTGAATATTACACCAATGGTGTGATGGTAGAAAGAAGAGAGGTGGATGAACATGGACAACCTACTGGTAAACGTCTACCGCTTAATAAGAACAAGTGTATCACGCCTCCTGTTAAGAAGAAAAGAAATATATTCAAAGGATGGGGCATTATGTTTGGCCTCAGTAAAGATTGATGGGAACAGTCAGTGCAGACACAAGAGATCGCCTAGAAGTCATCAAGAACGCTCTGATGCGGAGGCCTGCGCTACCTGGTTGGCTCTCCCACTTTGAAGTGGAGAAGGATATAAGGTGGTTAGTAGATGAAGTAGAGAGGTTGAGAAAAGAAAATGAAACGCTCAGACACAATGCTGAATCTAATAGTGGGTCAGAAGGTGTACGTCAAGACGGGGCGGATGCCAAAGAAAAGTAGATCCATTAAAGGAACTGTAAGGGCCAAGACAATTCATGGCGCCGAAAGCCACTCTTATCTTATTGTATGGCCAGATCCCAAGGGTGGTAAGACCCCTATAGGTAGATGGTTCTGGGATTATGGTGTAGCCAATAGAGGAGTGATATCTCTGTTGGCATCCATGTTTGACGGTATCTCATTTTGTAGGAGAGTCGCGTGCCAAAAGTAGACATGCTGAACAAGAAGTGCATGTACTGTAAAAAAGGCAGATACATGATGAAAGCAAGTATGTTCGCCACAGGTAGAATGGTGTGTCCTAATTGTTTTCATGATCTATCTCGATACATGAGTAAGAAAGAATTAGCTTCCATGAGGCAACGTATAAGGAAGCACAAGAAATAATGCGGGGTCGAGTAGTCTGGTCTAGCTCGCTGGTCTCATAAGCCAGATCTCCTAACAGAGAACGAGGGTTCAAATCCCTCCCCCGCAAAAGTAAGCGCTCGTGGGCAAATGGAATGCACTTGATTGTGCGGTAAAGCCGCTCACTGCTAAGTGAGAGAGAAAGCATCTGGCAGTCGGCCAAAGCTCTCACACGGCCTCTTGACACAGCCGGGAATAGGTGTATGGGGGTTCGAATCCCTCCGGGCGCACAAGGAGATACTAATGGGAACAATGCATTTTATAGATATACAAAAGGATCCAGCAGGAACGAACAGCTGGGCAATCACCGTAGAAAGAAAAACAAACCTACGTGAAAGGTTACTCAAGAAGAAGGACAGCACCGAGATGTACATCGGGAGAAGAACGTTTCGGAATGCCAGAACCGGTGAACTCGCTGGTCAATGGTTAGCTACGTGGCTGGGAGAGATTGTCTGGAAACATGAACGTAGGATAAAACTAGAAAGACTCAAAGAGGAAAAGGAACGAGATGGAAAGTAAATTGAGAAAAGCTGTAGTACAGGTATTGGATGCAGTGAATGCCAAGTATGATGATGAGATTGTCCAAGCTGCAGTACTGTTGTTAGCTGATGCAGTGAGAGAGGACATCCTATCTACCATGGCAGCATTCATGCGGGCCAAGGGCATCAACATGGACGATGAGATCTACAAGGAGCTCATCAAGCTAGAGTTGGAGGCCAGGCGTGAAACTGGAAAAGGTATTTAATGGCAGAGTATTTGATGTATTCCGCAAAGAAGTCTTTCATCCTGAGCGGGGTATTCTAGAGAGGGAAATAGTACACCACCCAGGAGCCGTCGCCATAGTGCCTATGCTCAGCGATACCGAAATTGTTTTGGTCAGACAGTTCAGAGCAGCTGCCGGTCAGTTCTTCTGGGAGATACCAGCAGGAATTATAGAACCAGGAGAAAAGCACATAGACACTGCCTGTAGAGAGCTAAAAGAAGAAACTGGATATGACGCCAGCAAGATATTTCTAATGGGGGTTATCTACCCCTCTCCTGGGTACACTGACGAAGGTATTGTCATCTACAGGGCCAGTGGCCTTATAGAAGGTGAACAGGAGTTAGACGGGGAAGAAGCCATAGAAGTAGAAGTCTTCACACTAGGACAAATAGTGGAAATGATTGAGAACGATGAAATACTGGACGCCAAGACTTTATGTGGCATTCAGTTCATGCGTATGGGTCGGTAACTCAGCCAGGTCAGAGTAACTGCCTTTTAAGCAGTAGGCCCTGGGTTCGAATCCCAGTCGACCCACAGGAGGACATATATATGGGATACACACCGACAGATCCACCACCGCCACCACCAGGGAGAGGAGAAAGGACAATGGTTGCTAAAAGGAATGATGCTGTAGCATTGAGTCCTATGTTTTCAACTGTAGGAAAAAGGGCAGTAAGGATCAACCTTATGCCCAAAAGGATGTACAAGAGGGCATGGCCTAAGTTCTGGAAGAAGATTGCGCTAAGCAAGAACGAGGTTGCTCTCCGGACTGCCAGGAAAAAGATCACCAGAGAGACCACGTCCATGTTTATTGACGGCCTGGTGAAGGTAGGAAAGGTCGTGGCAATAATCATAGGGCTCTATGGGTTGTTCTGGATTACCGTCAACTTCCCGTGGCACCTTATCGTAACCGTACCGCTTAGTATCTACATTGGAGTATGGCTCAACAACAAGAAGAAACTCGCCGCGATACAAGCATACAAGAAAGAAACCAGAGGAGGCGGGTTTCACTTAGGATTCTGATGAAACGATTGTTGCGATTGATAGGACGCCCGTTCAAATGGGCAGCGAGTTGGATAGCATGGCCGTTCATATGGGGGTATCATCACATTCCTGAAGAATTCTGGTCATGTAGAGTACCAACGGCATGGTATGCCTTTAAGGTAACCTCTAAGTATATAGGGATAATAGCAGCAGCCGCTATATGGGTTGGAATAGTTGCATCTGGATTTGCTGCCCAACACATAGCATGGCGCTACTCCTTGTGGGTAACCATACCAATGACCGTATTCATTTGCAACATGATCTGGGGATGGGACAAGTGTCTTACCACCAAAGGTAAGAGGAAGGACAGGTACTAATGAAGATAGCCGACGGTGACATTACCATTACAGAACTTTGGAAAGTGATTGCCATCTTCATGGTATGGTTCATGCTGCTAAGAGGCGAGCCTGACCTACTACAGGCTCTGACTGATATACTTTCAAGCATCGCTCAACACATACGAGGTGGATGATGAGAAGAGTAAGAGTTACTGACGAGAACAGCAAGCATTTCACTTGGTGTGATACGCACACCCAGGCAATGATAGAAGCCATTGATGAGATGCTTCACGACAAGGGACTTGAACTGGTATTAGGTGATGACGGGTCGAGTGACCATGCGCTGGCCATTGTTCCTACACAGGAAGATGGTGAGTACGATCATGAGAACACGAAGAGAGTGATGTTCCCTAAAAGGAAGTCGATCTTTGAGCTTCAACCAGTAATGCCAGGAGATGATGCAATATTTGTGGGACCGTAAAAACTTGAGGGCATGGTCTAGTGGTCTAGGATACCGGCCTTTCACGTCGGTGGACGGAGGGTTCAAATCCCCCTGCCCTCACAAGGAGATTGGACATGACAAAAACAATGAGCGAGGTAAGGCCAGGCAAGGTAATAGCCGAACAGAGGGTCAGACTTGACCTTCAGAAACAGAGAATCGCTCAGTTAGAAAACATTATCTTGCGGGCTAAGCAAGCTCTCACACCATTCGGATCGGTAGATATGAGCAAGTTAAGGGTAATGCAAATTCTCACAGAGGCTTGCGAACGTCCCGGTGAGAGGAGGAAAAGGTTATGTTCAACGCAACAATCAGAGACTTCCCTACAAATAACAGCAGGTTGACCAAGGAGAACTTCATCTCCTCTTTGTCGAACGGCATCTTAAACTTAGGATTCGAGAACGAAGAAGGTAGTGACGTCTACCCCTGCGGCGCAAAGCGCAAAGGGAATAATAAACTCGTTGTTGAGATGAATGATGGAACACATTTCGTTCTGATGGCCAAGGAGGTGAAAGTAGGTGCAAACGAATAATACCGGGTTGCCAGATTTTCAGCCGCTATCCGATAACTGTACCGGCTGCGAAAGAGTAGTTCTAACCGAAGACCGCTGCTCTGCCTTTATAAGCCCAGCCGCAAAGTGGCGCAATGGCAACTGTAATTTGGCAACCCATGTCAAGGAAGAGGCAGTTTCCCACGGTAAGAAGAGAGTGGGGCAACAGAAACAAAAGAAGAACCGTCGATAGGTGACGGCCTGTGTCGGAGCAGGAGGGATCGTAGAACCCCTTACGGGACCGTAGCTCTCCTGCTCATAAGAACGCGACTGTGGTGAAACTAGGCAGACACACGAGATTTAAGCTCTCGCGGGGTTTATCCCCATGGAGGTTCGATTCCTCTCAGTCGCACCATAAGGAGAAAGCATGAAAGAAGAACTAGAAAAGAAACTGCTAGAGAAGTATCCAAAGATAATACAATGTGGCCTGGCAATAGGTGATGGATGGTATTTCATCCTGGATACACTGTGTATGTCCTTACAAAGTGACACGGATAATAACCGTGCCCCACAGGTTCGGGCTGTCCAGATAAAAGAAAAGTTTGGTGGCCTGAGGTTCTACGTGGATGGTGGCAACGAAAAGCAATATGGAATGATTTGGCTAGCAGAAGCCATGGCTGGTAGAACGTGTGAAAAGTGTGGTACTACTAAAGACGTAAAACGTAGAGGCAAGAGCTGGGTGAAGACCCTATGTGGGAAATGCAACGAGGAATGGTAAATGACAGTAGATAAAAGTCTCATAAAAGATTGCGGAGATTACTACAGTATAGAAGGTACCACTCCACCAGGTAAGAAAGCCAACTGCTGCCCATTTTGTGATGGACGTTTGTTTAGCGGCTCTTGGGCACCTGACAAGTGTGTAGAATGTGGAGCCGTGTTCTTCTTCAATGCATGGACAAAAGATAAGGAATAACAGGAGGACTATTACGATTTATGATTAAGCACCTTGCGAACATACCACAAGAGATGACTCAATACAATCAATGGGTTAATTGGGTAAGCAAAGAGTCAAGAGGGAGACCGGTAAAGATACCGATCCATCCTTATGAAGACAGGTATGCCAAGGTGAACGACCCTGGAACATGGGGTACATTCGAAGATGTCGTTGCTAAAGCGTTAGCCAGCGATAAAAAACAATTAGGTATCGGGTTCGTCTTTACTGATACTGATCCCTTCATAGGAATAGACTTGGATAAGTGCGTCGGATGGATATCTGGAGAACCTATACCAAGCCCCTACGCAACGAAGATACTTACCCTCCTCAGAAGTTACACCGAGATTAGCCCATCTGGACATGGCCTACATATAATAGTAAAAGGTAATATAGATCTACATTGGAATAAGATGGATGGTGTTGAGATCTATACTACACTACGATACTTTACTATTACTGGCAGGGTACTATGTGCCAAACCTATTAGAGACTGTACAAAGGAACTTAGGAAACTGAATAGCGCTCTATGGGCGCTTTAGATCGGAGATCAATGAAACTCTATGGTCCTTATAAGTTAAAGAACGGAAGAGAAACAGTCACTATAGTGTATGATGATGGAACTCGTAAGACTAAGTCCTATCCTAAATACTTGGTTGAGCAAATGCTTGGGAGAGAACTCCGTCCGGACGAGACTGTTGATCATAAGGATGGTGACTTCTCCAACAACGATCCCTCTAACCTGCAGGTACTGAAGCGATCAACTCACGTTGCTTTGGATCACTCAAGACGCTCAAGAAAAGTGAGGATTGAATGCAGGTGGTGCGGAGACGAGTTAATAAGAAAGGCAAGAGATCTAAGACGTAAAGAAAAGCTAGGGCATGCTGGCCCTTTCTGCAAATCATGTGCAGGAAAGTATGCTAGGGCATTACAATTAGGACAAGTGGAGCCATATCCTACTCAATCGGGCACAAGAAGTGAGTATTACAAACTCAAAGACTTTATGAAGTAGAGAGGAATTATGGCTATTATAGACCCAGAGAGTATCGAAAAAGCGATGGAGATGCACAAATCGATGGAGATGCACAGGCAGCTAGAAAAGAGACTGTCTGCCTTGAGTGAGGTAATCTTAGAAGTCCGGAAAGGGGATGAAGAGGCTGAGGAGATTGAGGAGGTTGAGGAAGACCAACACAAAGAGCTGGCCGAAACAGTATGGACTGAGAAGCAGTATGATCTTCTTGATCAGACAGCTAAGGCAGTTGGTATTATTGACCGTAACCTTAATAAGAAACAAACAGAGAAGAACCCTTGTGCTGAAACCAAAACTAAGGACGAGGGCGGTTATCTAACAGCATCCGATGCTGTAGAATTTGAGTTTGACAAGGCAGACTTTGAAGTCGATTGGGGTACTGTAACGTCCGATGATTGTGAGATCACCGTCGGTAAGGTTAGTGATAATGGTACCATGTCTCTATACATTGACGAGGCAAAGGTTGGTGGTAGTTGCGGCCCAGAAATGTCAGAGGAGGACTTCATTGAAGAAGATGATGTAGATGACTACGACGAATACGAAGGCTTTGACGATGAGCCTGAAGCAGCTTGTGACCCAGTTTCTGAGAGTAATTCGTTCTGGAATCCTGCAACTAGGAAGTTTGAACCAAGGAAGCGTAAGGACCCAAACTTCTGGGAAGTAATGGGCACATCAGTGTGTAAAGAAGGTATGGTGTCTACAGTAAAGTGCACTCAGTGTGGTAACAGCAGCCACATAGAAAACCCAGTGGCTGGGCTAGAGTATGATTGTGGCCATTGTGGAATCATGCTTACTCATCCAGAATCAATTTATGTAAAGGACAATCCGGATGACTACTACGAATTCTGATACGAAGTGGAAGATAAATAGCTTAAACAACATCTTCACAGATGGGGATAAGGGCCCAGTAAGAATGGCCTACTGTCCTGAATGTAAGTATGGGCAGGCTATCCACGTAAACTATAATGCTGAACACTGCCATTCATGTGGAAAGATATGGAGAGTTGACAGTGAGATGAATAAGGAAGTTGAAAGCCTTTGGCCTGACTTTACAAAGATACTACATGAAAGGATTCCTGACAGAAAAGCTTCAAATGCAGTAAGAGCAGCAATACAAGAACTACACGAAGTGATGTCGAAGGCTGCTATTGGAGACAAGATACATGTTGAAGATGGCGCATTGGGGTTTGACATAGAAGTAACAGAAGAGATGACGAGGGCATTCAATGGGACGAATAAAGAAGAAAAAAACGAAGAAGAAGACTTCTACCCATTCTAATTCTATTAAGAAGAACACAGACTCTATTAAGGAAAGAATGGAAAAGTCTACTTGGGAATTCATGGGAAGAAAACAGGTTACATTCGGAGGCAACAAGACCCCTCTGTTCAAATGTGGTAACTGCCAGGCGGTGAAGTACTTCGAAGATGCGCGGGGCGGAGGAGGCTTCAGGAAGTGTGAATCATGTGACCAGACACTGTACATGCCAGGTATACCACAGGAGGAGCCAGAGGTGGCCACAGTACGGCCTGCAGGAACCATGACCAAGTATGCTAAAGGTATACTTGAGGATTATTGGAGAGAAGAATCTCTAGTTGCATTCTTATATCTTTGCCCTGAATGCGGAGCTACAAAACAATACAACCTCGGCAGTAGAGATGTTGAGAGGAACCCCATAAGTGAATGGAACAAGGACGTACGCAACGAATGTAGTGAATGTGGTTATGAATTCATTATGGATCTTCAACATGCTGCAACGGCTTGGCTGACAAATCTACATTCTAAACGTGGTACCTCTCCAATGGAAGAAGTAGACCCAGAGGATTATTATGAGTTCTAATTATGATGTAGCATATAAGAACTACTTTGAGGCAAAGCACCAAACTCTCAGAGATGTTGAACGAAGAGCTGGTATGTCATTAGGAGCTCGTCTAGCCGAAGAAGCCATGACAATAGATCACCTACAAGGCAACATCGTAAACTCTTATATGCCTGCTCCAGACATGATTGAGTTAAGAACTGAATGCCCGAGATGTGGTAGATCACACAACAGAAGAATAATGATATCACAAGAAACGGTGCTACCACAAGTTGAAAGATACATGTGCAGATGTGATGCTGCCATACAAATAGACATGGCAAAGGGAATAAAAAATGCCTTACGCAAAGGGTTCGAAAGACAAGAATACAAAGAAGAAACTCCCTCACAAGAAGATAGTGCGGACGATTACTACGACTTCTGATAGAAAGTCGAGGTACATCAATCCTATTCACGATCTTCCCGCTCACCTACATGGGATGAGTAATGGTGAGCCAGTAGATGACCCTGCCCCGGAACTTCTTGCTAGGATAAATTCTGTACACGAAAGGCATGGAAGATATGAGACAATGTTCAAATGCCCACGTTGCGGTAGAAGGTTCATGCAACATTACTCAGTCCAGGAAAATCAGCCTGATGTTCATAAAATACCATGCCAAACGTGTGGTGCCGTGGTTGTAGTGAATCCCGCTGGCGACATCTACAAACGGAAGTCGGGGGTGGCATCATCA
>Ga0180433_10001964_pt1 | contig 33230 bp, 32 predicted proteins | sample SS_ome_8_FD_132980 | JGI IMG/M metagenome (GOLD analysis project Ga0180433, IMG submission 132980) | Hypersaline lake sediment archaeal communities from the Salton Sea, California, USA - SS_1_D_1 metaG | ecosystem: Environmental > Aquatic > Non-marine Saline and Alkaline > Hypersaline >...
ATATCCACTGTACTATTCTCCGTATCATCTCAGCTCCCTATACGAGAATGCGAAAAGACGCAATTCACTGAAGAGACTGCCTCTTTGTCAGATACCGCTTTCCGGAAAGCTGACCGCAGGCACCGTCAATGTCACTTCCCGAGCTCTTTCTGACGGAAATCGGGATATTCATGATTTCAAGTTTATGCATAAAGCGCTCGATCTCCTGCCCGGTGGGCACTGCCATTCCATGGGTCCCGGCGTTGAGCGGAATGAGATTGAGTTTAATCCGATTATACCTGAACATCTTCTTCAGCCGGAGGGCATCATCATCGCTCATATTATCCCCCCGTATAACATATTCTATGGTGACCCGGTTTCTCGAAGCGGGGAATTTCCTCTTCAGCAGATCTGATATGCCAGCCATAGGATATCTCTTCTCGACAGGCATATTCATTCTCCTCTTTTCCGGAGTCGTGTCATTGAGCGAGATGGCGAGATTGTACGGCCGGCCTTCATCGATGAATCGCTCGATTGCATCGGTTATGCCACAGGTGGAGATGGTTATCTTCCGTGAAGAGATATGAAAACCGAAAGAGTAATTCATAATATCAGCGGCCTTGAGGACATTATCATAGTTCAAAAAGGGCTCTCCCATGCCCATAAAGACGACATTGTTGTTCTTCAAACCGGATAGTCGTCGCAGGTGAGAGATCTGATCGAGAATTTCGGCAACCTCGAGGTTCCTCCTGAATCCCAGTTTTGCTGTCTCGCAGAAGCGGCAACCCATGCTGCATCCAACCTGACTGGAAACGCATGCGGTCAGCCTGCCATCATCCCTCCCCTCGTTCTTTATCAGGACGGACTCAATATACTCGCCATCGGCGGTTTGAAAAAGATATTTCTCCGTGCCGTCGATTTCCGATATCATCCTGTTGTCCAGGGTGAGCGCGGAAACGGCATACTGTTCGTCAAGTGATGCTCGCAGAACCTTTGAGAAGTTCGTCATATGCTCGAAGGCATCGACATTCATCTCGTAAAGCCAGCTAAAAAGCTGTCGTGCGCGGTAGGGTCGCTCGTTCATTCTCAGGAACAGCTCTTCTACCTCCTCGAGTGAGAGATTTTTAATGAATTCTCTGCTCATTGCATCTATCGGTTCATCGTGAACTGCGCTTCTGAAATTCAAATCATGCTCGCTCCACAAGTTATATACTCAACACTGATAAATGAATTTCAATTCTTTTTTACACTCTGATTGCATCTCTGTAGAGCTCCTTATATATTTGACAACGATGTGAAAAAATGGTTAGCTTTTTTTTGGTATCGTCTACCCTGTGTTACGGATGAGCGATGACCGAAAAATCGGAGAGGGGTCGTAACAACATTTTGTCACACCGCAAGTATAGCAACGACCATAACTCAATCAATTCATCATCTTCGGCCATCATCAGAGATGATATTGTCGCTCGAATAGGCGCCTTCTACGAGCGTATAAAAGGATATACTGCTGACAACCTCAACGAGCTGCAGCCTGCATATCTCTGGGAGCTCTACGATCAGCTCGAGGCAATTGCTCATGAAAACATCACCGATCCGGAAGGTGAAAAAATACTCACGCTTCCGGATATATTCATTGCCGTTAACGCCATCCGCCTATTCTACGCCCGAACGGTGGGTCTCCTGGAAACGCATCTGGCACGAGATATAATGAGAGCTGCCAAGCCGTCGACAGCACTCGAGCGGTTTCCCCTCCATCATCGCTATGAAGCAATCGTCCAAGCGCAGGGTGCATTCGATAAATCCGCATCGGGAAATCTGGCGTTTATCGGATGCGGCCCGGTGCCGATCACCCTTATTCTCCTGAAACGACTCTTCGGTACCGGCTCGATAGGCATCGAGGTCAATTCCTCGACCGTCACCATGGCACGGAAGTGTGTGAGATATCTCGGAATGGAGCGCGATATCCGGATTATTCACGGCGATGAGTCCCGCCTCCTCGACTACCCTGCCGACCGGATACTCGTTGCTGCGCTTGCCGAACCGCGGTTACGCATTTTCCAGAATCTCTACTCCCTCATAAAAGGGGGCAGGAGATTACAGGTCTTCTACCGCACCTATACCGGGTTGCGCGGTTTACTCTACCGGCCGGTCGAGTCCGAAGAGATAACCGGGTTCAGAACTGTTCGGACGATACGGCCCGAAAAATCAAACATCACACTGGGACTGCTCGAACTCGAGTATCGCTCATCTGAATGGTGAATAAACGGCTCTCGATTATGAATTGGCAGCTCAGCGAAGTGTCATTCACGTCTCAGAGAAGCTCGGGGAAACGCAACGCCAACAGCCCCTTCACTTTCCGATTCCCAGGCAGACATACAGTGAGTCCCCTCCCTTTCTTGTCACGGAACAGTTCCCGTTCCGTATACTTCCGTTTTAAGTAAATACGGTCATGAGACTTCTCTTCACGGGCGTGAAAATCCCTCATGGATTGCAGCATGGTCCAGATTCAGAGTAATAATGTTTTCAACGGTGATATCGAGCTGTGCCGCCTCGCTGAACTTCGGTACCCGCACTGTTTTTATATACCCCCTGCATTTCTCGCAATAATCTATCCGATACGGCGTTTCCTCATCGGTGTGCACGAGATAACCGAGCGTCTTCGCATTTTCATTACCGCAAACAGTGCAGCCGATTCTCTTATACAGCCACGTCATCTCGCAGAGAGCACAGTGAAGATATCGCTTCCCCCCTTCGGCATCAACAATCATCGACATATCGGGGTAGTAACCGCAGAATGGACATTCAGCACGATACCACTGATCGTCATTGATCCGCTCCCGATAGTGCTCCATAAGGGTGATGAAAAGAGGCTTGGCGGCATTGATGAGAATAAAGACGAACTCATCCGTATCAAGATCGGTCGCCCGTGCCTCTTCGGCCAGCTTCGAACTGTTTTTCTCGATGAGCGCCTGTATCTGTTCCTGTAAGATGCTTCCATCGGAGAGATGATCGCTGAGCTTTTTAAAATTCATCCCCCTGTTAAATTTACCGACGAGGGCGATTATCTCACGGACACCCTCAATGAGAAGCGCGCGCATGTTTTCAGGGAGCGCTATGCTGTCAGAGCGGATTAGCGGCAGTTCGCCACTGTCGACGAAATCATCAGGGATTGGGAGTGTGCTAAATCTCTTATAGAAGGAATTCTGATACGAATAGAGTGATCGATAGAATTGTATATTCTTCTTTGAAAGCGGTTCAAGGTTTCCCCGTGACTGCAGCAGTTTTTCCAGGTACGCCTCATGATTGTGCATTACTGATTATCTTTTTTCTCTTCCTTGTCTTCTTCACCGCTCAGGGATTTTTTGAACTCCTTAATTCCCCCGCCAATATCTCTTGCTATCTGTGGTATTTTGCCTGCCCCGAATATCAGGAGCACGATAAGGAATATAACCACCAGCTCCCATATACCTGGCATTCCCATAGTTGACCTCCTGTATCTCTGCAACGTTCACGGTGCATATGCTTTTCGCCGGCACATTCCCTTTCGGAACGAGACCGCACAGCATAACGCTTCATCGTGAGCTCTTCGAGATACGCCTGTAGTATCACATAAGATACGGCATAGTGCTCCAGAAGAGAACTAACACCGATACCGCTATCTGAAGGATATGGACTGTTTTTTGTCAAATTAAATTCTGTAAAAAGTAAGGAATGCGCTTATCGTTTTAATACGCGGGTCGTGGAGTCATCACCGATCTTTATAAGATATAATCGAACCGGACTGTATTCTACTGCGCGGAGGATACTCTGATAATCTTCTCTTTTGGATCCTCGAAGAGCTTTACATTCTGAAGCGTCTGTTCGATGCGACGCTTCCTCCTCTTTATCTGTGCAATCAATCCCGGGTACAGGATATCCTTGACAATAATCACCGGTTCCCGCTCAAGTTTAAGCTTGCTCTCAACGACCCGCTGCTTTTCGACGAGCTGTTTGAGCTCCTTGTTGCATTCTGTTAATTCCTTCAGGAGGAGCAGGCAATTCTTCTTTTTAAGCGGTGGCAGTATTTTCAAAAATTCCTTTGGATTCTCGAAAAGCCCCTCGCCAAAGCTCGCCTTGATCTTCATCAAGATTTCATCGACCTCAGCACGCCACTTTTCCATCTCTTTTCTAATCTCAATAATCTCCCGCTCAATGTGAAGGCTTCTCCCGACCGTCACATAGGTGATATTCTCCTTCTGAGAACCTATGACGTTCACAATGACCTCGTGACGGGCAGTAACCTCCCCTCCCAGTATCTTGCCGTGCTTCGCAGTGACGGAGATCCTATCATTCGAGAATACCGTGCTATTAATGATTGAATCCTGCACTTCGATTTCCTTAACCGCTTCGACAACCGAATTGAGAATATAATTGGATCGGATTGAGCCGTTCGCAATAACCCTGCTCGATCCCTTTCCGGTGATTCCCATCTTAATAACGATATCACCACCGGCCTCGATATAGGCATCATCGACATTCTTCTCAATAATGATATCGCCTTTCGCTTTGACGGAAAATCCCGGGAGAACTGAACCGAGGATATGAACCGATCCGTTGAAGTCGATATTCCCGTAATCGTAATCAACATTTCCACGTATTATAACGTTCGGTTCAACCGATATGCGATTTCGGTCGATGTTAACACAACCATCGATCTCGGAGAGGTATATATTTTCATTTTCGGCGGACTGAATAATGTTATCACCCAGCAGATAGCCTTTTCGCTCCTCGATCTCCGCCGATACTCTCTCGCCGAATACATCATAGCCATCTTCCGGCTCGACGGTCGGAAAGCGCTGCAGAATTTTCTGACCCTTCTTGACCTCTACGATGGCATCAACTTCACGGAAGTCAATTCTGCCATCTTCGAGCACCTTTCCTGCTTTCTTGCTTATGTTGATGATGGGAATAAAATACTCATTATAGCCATTTACCGGTTTTCTGCCGCGTGCGACAACCACGCGGTTTGCCTTCTTCTCATGAACGTCAATCTCATTGAGCTGCTTCTCGATCAGCTCTTTCTCCACTATTGCCGCAATGCCCCTGTCGAAAATGCTCTCTTCAATCTCGACATAAGAAGGGATTTTATTCAATTTTGAAGGAACGACAATGTAATATGCGATGAGCTTATCCTTCGATATCTGCAGGGGTGAGAGCAGCCGAATATTCGATGAGCTCCTGTCGAAGATAACAAAGCCGTATTGAGAGGTTTTATAGCTCTTGGTAGATTCGTCGAAGTAGATACCGTCAGTTGCTTTTATGGCCCGGTATTTCTCGAGATTGTAATAGCTGTATCCCTCATCAAGGTATTGCGTCGCCTCCTCCGGATCTTCGATATCAATTATTCGGGCGATAATTTCTTCTTTCGCAACAAAGTTGTATGCTGTTGAGAGGGCAACGCGTTTCCCACCGTCCTCATTTGTCTTTTCAATGAAAATCTTCGTTGCCTTGGGATTAAAATAGAATAAAAAGAACTTCATATCTGGCTATCTCGGTTTGTCTTAACTCGTGAATACAGCTATACAAATCTCCTCGCGTACTATATATATCCTCTCTATAGTTAATTTCGTATTTTTTTTAAAGAAAAAATATTAAAAAAGTGACGGGAATAACAAATGTTTACTGAGTCAAGGGAGCGGCACCGATTGCTCGCGCAGTAATTTCAGGATATGTCGTGCCCGTGTATTCGCAGGGTCTCTTTCAAGTGCCTGTTTCGTAAAGTACTCGGCCTTTTCATCATTCTTGTGTTTCTTATACAGCACCGCAAGATGAACGTATGCCTCAACATTCTCGGGATCCATCTCAATGACCTTGAGGAACTGGTTCTTTGCCTTAACATCTGATGGTTCCGGTTTGATAAAGTAAAGCATCCCGAGAAGGAAGTGGATTTCCTTCGACTTCGGATAAATTTCCAGCGCCTCCGTGCAGTATTGTATACCCTCTTTCTTGAACGTTTCTTTCAACGAAGAGGGTAATCGGTAATAGCGAATACCCTGATATCTCGCATCGACCATGCTTTTAAGGAGCAGGTATTTATCTTCATTGTCGTAGAGTCTCCGCATCTCCTTATAGGCGGCATCAAACTCCTTCAAGGCAAACTGGAGAAGGTTTTTTTCCAGATAGATACGGCCCAGTGAGAGATGCGCCTCGGGATTTTTCCGATCGAGCTCGATTGCCCGCTTATAAAAACTTATTGACTTGCCGGTATTGCCAATCTCGTTGTGATAATCTCCACGTGATTTGTAGATAAAAGCATATTTTGATATCTCCTCATCAGCTCGCTGCACGACCCGATGTTCGGGATTTGCCAGTCGCAGATTGCCATACCCGACGAGAAGGTAACCGAAAGACCTGCTCTTGAATATCGATGCAACCTCTATTCTCGCAACGACCAGGTTTCTCTGGTTGATTACCAGGAGAGTATCTCCAACCTTGATCCCCTCTCGATCAGAGAGACGTATGGTTGCTTTCGTCTTATCCTGAGCAATCTTCATGAGATCGTTTTTGTGCGCATCCTCCCTGATGCCGAGCGAGATTATCTTGCCTTTCAGAACCGCATCCCATCCCTCGAAATCCGTTTCGGAGTAGAATACCTTCATCCGCTGAGGGGCGGGCGCCTGCAGCATAACGGCACGGGAACCGCTCGCCGTGAACAGCAGGAACAGGCAGACAAGCGAGAGTGCTCTGAGATATGGGAAATATCCTCTCATCTATTTCAGAAACCTCAGTGGATTGAGTGGTGTGAGATATTTTCGAATCTCGAAATGCAGGTGCGCCCCCGTAACGGCTCCCGTCATTCCGGAATAAGCTATGACCTGCCCCGTCTGAATGCTCTCATCGACGGCAACAGCATTATTCCTGTTATGAGCGTAAACGGTGATGTACCCATCATCATGTTTGATAATGACAACATTCCCGTATCCATTTTTCCACCCGCTGAAAATAACCTTCCCCTCTTTCGCGGCCTTCACCGGTGTGCCGACTCGCGCGCTTAAATCCAATCCGCAGTGAAACTTCTTCTTTCCGGTAAAGGGATCCGTACGCTTCCCGAATGTCGAGGTAATTCTGCCGCGAAGCGGCCAGTGAAACGTCTTCCTGCCTGTGGCAAGTATTCTCCGCTTCGTCTTTTTCTGCTGCTGCATCGGCCTCTCCGCAATCACCGGCTTCCGGGCATCGGGGAGAAAGAGTTTTGTGCCGATACGCAAGAAACTGTTTGATAAGCTGTTATGTGATATAATTTTCTTTTTTGTTACCGAATGACGCTTCGCAATTGCAGATAGTGAATCACCCCGCTTAACCGTGTAGCTGATGCCCCTTCTGTTGGGAATATAGATACTATTTCCCGGCCTCAGCATATCGGGATTTTCGATATAATTCAACTTGATGATGAGCCGATAGTCGGTCCCGAAGCGGCGTGCGATCTTCCACAGATTCTCACCGCTTCGTATCCGGTGCCGGGTGACATGCCATCGAGCATCCCTCTGCGCCAGTGTTTCGATAAGCGCTTTATCATACTCGGTTGTGTCATCTCTTGTGCGGGCTATCTTCGTTCTGACTCCACTGATACCGTTTCTCTTCATCATCTCGTAGTCGATAATGGTATCTTTAAAGGAGTCATCATATATGATCGATCCCATCGCATCATCAGGATCCTCATCAGCCATCGGGGCATCGGAAACCATGTCAATACCGTGAATGATGATTGAATTCTCAACCCGTTCGATTTCCGCCGTTACCGTCCGGTTTTCCCGCTTCTGTGCTTTGGCGTTGTACTCGTAGGTTATGAGGCCTACCATCGTGAGGAAGATAATCACGGTGATGAGTGTCGATATTTTTTCCTTCATGATTATTAGATCGGTTAAAATAAACCATATCTTTAGCAGAGTGAACTTCCGAAGAAGGGGGATCTCAGACCGGTTGTAAACTGCTCAGATGCTCACAGATCTCCTGCATTCTGTTCTTAAGAAGATCGAGCCCGGTGCCATGAAGAGCAGAACCGATAATGGCATCGGGATATGCATTGCCGATCCGCTCAATACATTCATCCCGAAGAGCATCGACCTTATTGAAGAACAGTATCATCGGCTTGTTGTTCGAACCTAGTGAGCGGAGTTCCTGCTCAACGGTGGAGATGTTCCCGGCAATATCCCGAGCGGTACTGTCGATGACGTGAACCAGGAAATGAGCATTCCCGATCTCCTCGAGGGTTGATTTGAACGCCTCGATCAAATTTGACGGGAGATTTCGTATGAACCCTACGGTGTCGGTGAGAAGCACTCTGATTTCACGGTTGAGATACACCATCCTCGTATAGGCATCCAGCGTTGCAAAGAGCCTATCCTCTACGAAGAGATCATCATGTGCGAGTTTGTTTATAAGGGTCGACTTCCCTGCATTCGTGTAGCCGACCACCGCACCGAGCATCTCCCTGCTTCGGGATTTTCGAATGAGCTTCCGGTGCTTGGATATCTTCCGCAGCTTCTCATTCAGGGTTGCAATTCTCCTGAGAACATGCCGCCGGTCTGTTTCGAGCATCTTTTCTCCGGGCCCTCTGGTACCGATACCGCCACCCAGTCGCGAGAGCACTCCTCCCAATCCCTTGAGACGGGGAAGAATGTACTGCAGCTGTGCGAGCTCCACCTGTATCTTCGCCTCGGAACTGCGGGCCCGCCTCGCAAAGATGTCGAGGATTATCTCGGTTCTCCCGATAATCCGGACCTTGAGCGTTTCCTCGAGATTTCTCACCTGCGCCGGTCTGATGGTATTCAGATCGAAGACGATAAGCCTGATGCCCTTCTCTCTTATCATCTCTCCGATGGTTTTGACATACCCCTTGCCGATAATAACTGCGGGATCGAGCCGTTCCCTCCTGATAATGAGCGAGTCGACGGTTAGCACTCCGGCAGTCTTGACCAGGAGCTTCAGCTCATCAAGTGAATCCTCGACGAGTTTGATCTCCTGCCCGGGAAATCGTATCCCGATAAGGAGCGCCCGATCTTCAAGCGATGGCAGGATTCTATTGACCGATGCATCCATTCAGCAGTACTTTGCACCCCTTCTTGATGTTATTCCTTCGGAACCAGCCGCGGTTTACCTCTAATGCGTATTGAGCCGGTTGCAGCGAGGGATATGTCCGCGAAGTATCAAGCGGCTTCATATCATATATCTCATTGATAATGCCGTCTTTACTGATATAGGCGATGCTGAGCGGCAGGAACGTGTTCTTCATCCAGAAATTCCGGTAGCGCGCCGTTGCGAATACGAAGAGCATCCCCTCATTGGCACCCAGTTTTTTTCTGAACATCAATCCCCGCGCACGCTCCCGATAGGTCAGCGCAAGCTCAGCCTTCAGAATAACCGGTTGACTCTTCCCGTTCATTATAATGATAGTACATTTTTTCTGAACCGGCAAGATATCTTGGGAGGGAAAGATCACCGCAATGAGTATTATCGATAAACGCAAAAGGATTTTCCTGTGTTGTTTCGGAAAGCTGTTATACAATGAGGAAACCATAAAAAGAATGCTTTGTAGTAATAAACTACCATAATCATTCAACGTGAACAATAATTTCAACAACTTATTTCCACAGGCAAAGCACGCGAGGATTGTGAAATGCATCAACCTGATAACGCAACAGAATCGGGTAACGCTATTCCAGGGTGATATCGATTGAGAGGGAATTTCCCGAATCGACGGTCTCGTCAAGAACTCCGGGAAGGCGCTCCACCAGTGACTGTATCTCATCACGTATCCGCCGGTAATGGTTCAGCGCTTCCTCCTCGCTTCTGGCCCCTTCTGCGAGCTTCGGCGGGTCCTCGAACCCGAAGTGAGCCACTCTGGTTTTGCCGGGGAACACGGGGCAATTCTCGTTTGCGTGACCGCAGACCGTAATAACATAATCGAACTCGATATCCCTGAGCTCATCAACATGCTTCGAGCGATGATTCGATATATCGATGCCGATCTCCTTCATCACCTGAACGGCTCTCGGATCGAGTTTTTTCGGCTCGATTCCCGCCGAATATGCTTCAAAAATATCGCTCTTCAGCGATCGGGCCAGCCCTTCGGCCATCTGGCTCCTGCATGAGTTGCCGGTACAGAGAAAGAGTATCTTCATCATATTCCCGAACCCTCCTCGTGAAAATACTCTTCGGCGCTCCCCTGTATCACCCTGGTTCCCGGAGGGACATCGTGGGTAATCCAGACGTTGCCGCCGATCTCGGATTTTTTTCCGATAGTCACCCTCCCGAGAATGGTCGCCCCGGAGTATATGATGACGTCGTCTTCGACGATGGGATGCCGGGGAGTTCCCTTGATGGGGTTGCCGTTCCCGTCGAGGGGAAAGCTCTTCGCGCCGAGGGTCACCCCCTGATACAGCCGGACGTTGTTCCCGATAATGCACGTCTCGCCGATAACCACGCCGGTACCATGATCGATGAAAAACCGCTTCCCGATCCGGGCACCGGGATTGATGTCTATTCCGGTCCTCGAATGTGCCATCTCGGTGATAATGCGCGGAATGAGCGGCACGTCAAGCTCGTAGAGCTCGTGAGCAATGCGGTAATTGATGAGCGCGGCGATGCTGGGATAGCAGAAAACAGCCTCACCCGGGCTCTTGGCAGCGGGATCGCCCTCGTATGCTGCAATAACGTCGGTCGAGAGGAGAGACCGGACATTCGGCAGCCTGCTCAGAAACTCACCGGTAATAGATCGCGCTCTCCGATCACAATTCTCACATGCCGATTCATCGAGCGTGCAGAAGAAGCAGAACCCGCGCTTGATCTGCTCGAAGAGGAGGAGGAAGACTCTGTCCACCGCTGCACCGAGATAATAGCGCATCGTCTCCGGCTTCACATCGGCGTTGCCGAAATAGCCGGGGAAGAGCACCGACCGGAGCAGATCGACAATCTCGGTGAGGTCCTCAACAGATGGCATCGGCGCATTGTGATTCGACCGGTGGTATACCGATTTATACGATTTGGGCCTGCAGAGCGCCTCAACGACATCGCTGATCTTCTTCTGCATATTCAGCTCTTTCCCGGTTGCTCTCCCGATCATCGCAGCAATCTCCTCTCACTCTTCAAAAAGGGACGTGCTCAGATATCGCTCACCGGTATCACAGATAATCGTGACGATGAGCTTTCCTTTGTTCTCGCGCCGCCGCCCGACAGAAACTGCGGCGTGAACATTCGCACCTGCCGAAATACCGCAGAGAATTCCCTCCTCTTTCGCCAGTCTCCTCGCCATGCGGAAGGCATCCTCGTTCTGCACCTGAACTATTTCATCGATGATTTTCACGTTCATCACATCGGGTATGAATCCTGCGCCGATCCCCTGAATCTTGTGCGGTCCGGCAGGTTTCCCTGAAAGAACGGGAGAATCAGCGGGTTCAACGGCTATGGCCCTGCATTCCGGCTTTTGCTGTTTCAAGAACTCTGACACGCCTGTTATGGTACCACCGCTTCCCACACCTGCAACGATAAAGTCGACTTTCCCTTCGGTATCATTCCAGATCTCAACGGCTGTGGTTTTCCGGTGTATACCGGGATTCGCCGGATTCCTGAACTGCTGGGGGATAAACGCTTTCTCGAACTCCTTTGCGAGCTCCTCGGATCTTTTGATTGCTCCCCGCATGCCATCGGCAGCCGGCGTGAGCTCGAGCTCGGCACCGAATGATTTGAGAAGCTTTCTCCGCTCAATGCTCATGCTCTCAGGCATAACAATAACAAGGCGATACCCCCGTACCGCACACATCAGGGCGAGACCGATACCGGTATTTCCGCTGGTCGGCTCAATGATGACGGTTTCCGTATCGATGATCCCCCGCTTTTCGGCATCAACTATCATCGCAGAACCGATACGGTCCTTCACCGAGCTACAGGGATTGAAGAATTCCAGCTTGCCAACAACCGTTGCCGCGCACCCCTCGGTTACCCGATTGAGCCTTACCAGCGGTGTTCTCCCGATAAGCTCGCTCATGTCAGCAGCAATTTTCATGATGTGCACCCCCGTTACCTGTTCCTACTCTTCACGATGCCGATTCAGCGGCAGGTGGAATGAATTCCATTCTATTATAAAACCAGCGATGTCTGATTGATTATTAATCTATCGTCACGGCAGTGTTCTGTCTATAAATTTTATTCGAAGGGAGCCCCTCTCTATTGACATCTGAAGCACCTTTGTGGGTACAATCTCCGATCAGTTCAATAAGACGTTTAATGAACGGAGTTAACTTCGTCGCTCGCGCTCCTCATTACCACATTACAGGCGTGATGAAGAATATAGTTTCTCGACACAATATGCGGCCGATAAGCACATACGGTATATATTTTTTCTGCATCAAGAAATCTACCCTGAGAGGGCACCTCGAAAGAAGCGCATGATTCCCCTGATTATGCGCTCATCGTCATTGAGGGCAACTTCGCCGATAAAGGTCTTCAGCCGCTCCTTGTAGTATTCAGAGGTATAGGAGAATTGCAGGAGGAGTATGATATTGTCAATACAGAGCGAGGTGACATTGACATCGAGATCGGGATCGACAACACCTTCAGCTTTCGCTTTTTCAAGCTGCTGTCGGTAAAACCAGGCGCCGATATTCTCAATTTTCTGTGAGAGTTTTTGAGAGAGATGCGATAACCCCTCAGAGGTGAGGTTCAGGTACACCTGAATGATATCGGGATGATCCCGTGAAAACTGTTGTGCGATTCCGAGAATTTTCTCAAGCTTATCAAAGATATCACCCGTACCGAGATCGGTTTCCATGAGAATCCGCTTCAGCTGTCTGTAGCCATCGTCAATGACGGTGAGGAAGAGGTCCTCCTTCGTATTGAAATAGTTGTACATGGAGCCGATACTGATGCCGGCATCCCGGGCGATGACGTTAATATTGCTGGCGGTAAAACCCTTCCTGGCAAATTCCTTCGTTGCGATCTTCAGAATTTTCTGTCTTTTCTTATCCGGAATCTTATCAAAGGTTTCCTTGTGGTATTTCTCTTCGGTGATTGTTTTTTTCACATGCTTATCGCTTTTCGATGTCAGACCACAACATTCATGAGGTATCTAATAGAGATACACTTATTTTGCAACTCTTACGCTCGATGGAAATAAATTTTAAAAGGAAGTGCTATTCAGGTATCCCTCTTTCACCTCTAATGAGTGAGTTGTCACTCTCTTTTGTCAAGAAAATAATGCACCTCATATTCTGGAGAGCTTATCGATGAGCTCCACGAGCATTCCCCGATATCTCTCACGGAGAGCAAGATTCTGAACCCCTCTCCTCGCTGCTGCGAGCAGTTCGTCCATCGTCTTCGAGGTCTTTTCATACGCACCACTCTTCTGAATGCATTTCCTGATGAAAGCGATATCGGCTTTTGTCTTCGTAACTCTTGAAAAGGTATCGACAAACTTTCGCGCCTCCCCCGGCTTCATTATATCGACCGTATTCTGAACAAGGAGCGTGCTCTTTCCTTCGACGATATCGGAATCAGAGGATTTCCCGATCTCATCCGCACTTCCGAATACACCGAGAATATCATCCCGTATCTGAAAGGCGAGGCCGAGCGGTATTGCAAAATTTCTAATGCGGAGAGCCTCACTCTCCGAATACCTGCCGGTCAGGACGAGCCCCATGAGCAGAGGATTGCAGATGGTATAGTAGGCGGTTTTCAAGGTGCTTATCTGCAGGGGGATGTCGCCGCCGCGACGAAGATTCCTGGGAAGTGAATGGAGGCTGTCGAGTATCTGCCCCCATGCGGTGAGCTCATAGGTCCGGGCGAAGAGACCGATATAGGCATTCTTCAGCCGAGGAGAAATCTTCGCTGTGCTGATGATTTCAAGGGCATTCGAAAAGAGCACATCAGCGAGAACGAGGGCGATATCACTGCCTATCATCCTGTTCCTGGTCCACTTCCGGTAGCGGTCACCCGAGACCAGGTGAAGCGCCCTCCCCCCTCTTCGCAGCTCGGCACGGTCAATGATATCATCCTGAATGAGGAGAAATGAGTGCATCAATTCAAGCGTTGATGCAATCTTCACCATCTCGGCAATATGCCTCTTCCTGCCCCGGTAGCCGATATAGGAGAGGAGGAGAAGGAGGGGCCGAATGCGCTTCCCCGGTCGAAGGCAGTACTCCCTGAGATCGCTGTAGTTTTCAGCCATGAAGGGAAGCGCAGCGCTCTCCCGTTTTCGCAGAAAGAACGATTCAAGGAATGAATCTATCTTCCCCGCATATTCGCAGCTAAAGGAATCGAAGGCACCCTTCGCTTCTGATTGTCCGCTTACTGACTTCTTCATCTCGATTCCGGCCGGATCAAAGGGGTGATTTTGCAAACTCCTGTTTCAATACACGATTCCTCTGATTTATGAATGCGAATTAAAACCACTGTCAACTCTTTTTGCACGTTGCGGTTCAAACACCCTCTCGTATATCGTCTCTTGCGCACAGACTTTTTATTGACATCTCTTCATCGCAGTTGTATAACTAATTTGTCTTTTTATATCGTTACGGGGAAGAGAACTCCGTGATGAAGATAATAATCGCAAAGAGTACGGGATGAACAGAATCACGCGAACTGTTTCGCTCAGAAGAGCTTTTATTATTATTCTCTTCACAGCCATTGCTGTATATCTCATGAGAATAAACAATTATCTCTACGATAACTTTCAGGATTCGCTGAAATACCCCGAAGTCAGACAAAGGAGCCTTCAGCACGATGCACTGAGGAAGAAACAATATGCTCCGCAGTACACCAACATTGTGATAGTCGTACTCGATGGCGCAACAAAGTCATATCTCTACGATGAGCGGATTTTCCCGAATGTCATCAGGAGATGGAGAAAAAGCGGAATCCGCTATACCAATGCCTTTTGTATGCTCCCGTCGGTCAGCGCACCGAACTACTACTCTATCATGTCGGGAGCGCCCGTTTTCCTTCACGGTGTTACCAACAACTATCGGCGATATCCCCGCCATCAGCGCGTCGAGCCCATCTTCAATCACCTGAAGAGATACGGGCTCTCTTCGGCGGTCATCGGCTTCAACTGGTACAAGGATATAATCTCCGGACGCACGGCGTATTTCCCGGCCGAATGCTGCGAAGCCGACGATTCAGTCGAGGTGACCGCCGCGGCAATCAGGCTTATCGAAAACAGGCAGCTCCCGACGGTGACCCTCCTCCACTATCTCGCACCCGATAACAGCGCACACGCGACCGGCTCCAATACGAGCAATGCGTATCGGAAGGCAATAGTCACCATCGATCGCTGCCTCGAGGATCTCTCGCAACACCTTGAGCGACGCTATCCCCGCAGCCTCATGATAGTATTATCCGATCACGGTATGAACAGTGATGGCAATCACGGCGGAAGGGATCGCAATTCTCTGAACATACCCCTCTACTGCATCGCAAACGATATTCCATCGGGTGAAAGCGATCGAAGATTATACAATCTGTCGATTGTCCCGACGATAACCGCGCTCCTGGGCATCCCCGTGCCGCCCCTTTCAGCAGGGAGCATGCTCCATGAGATTATAGAAAATGATAGGGTTGTCGACTACCTGCAGGAATCCATTGCGAAGAAACAGTCGCTCATCAATGCGCTCAGAAATCTCGATACCGTTCATTTTACGATGGGCGAAGACCTGCACGCCAGCCTCATCAATCGCGATACAGAGAGTACCGAAGAGATAGTACATTTCATCGGGGAGCGCCGAAGCGAAATACTCGCCCTTCAGCGAATAATCGCGGCTGTCCTCCTGATCCTCTTCGTTATCTGGCTCCTCTACAGAACGGAATCGGGCATTCCCCTCTTCGCATCGCTGAACGGAATCATGCTCCTCCTTATGGGATGTGCCATGAGCAGCATCGAATCGAGAAGGGGTCTTGATATTGCCACCGCGCTCTACCTCATTGTTCTCTTTCTGCTGCTCGTGATCTACCGGGCGAGTTTCCTGACCGGTGAATTTTCAGAGCGGGTAAATGACGGCCGCTACGCATTTCGCCTCCTTGAGATTCTCCTCCCGCTCACCATAATCATTGCCGGATTCTTTGTCCCCTTTCAAACGCCGGTACCCGATGACAATATCTTCGCCTTCAGGTTTTACCAGCTCTCATTTCTGCACCCTTTTCTCGCCACCGCGCTTCTCTATTTTTTCAACAGGATATAGCCCCCTCTCAATGGCTCTTATTTCGGGCGATCTTGTAACCATTGCGACCGGAGGAACAGGATGACGCCGATATTTTATTCAGATTGTATAAGTATTCTGATATATAGAATACAATTTAAGCCGCGTTGAATAATTTGAAATAAATCCCTTCATCAGGATTAATATTAATTCTATCCTGATCATCCTGTTATCCTCTCTGAAAATTTTTTTTGTTTTGGGTCTGGCGAGTCGTGCGGATACTGGGGGAAAAGCGACCCCGCCGGAGACGGCGGGGTTGCTTCGATTCTCTAGAATTCGTCCTTATACTCAATTCTGATAATGCGATTCGGACGCTCGCCGTTCTGCAGCAGAACGTCAAACTCGATGCCCAGCTGTTCGTAGTAGGAGTACCTCATTCCGAAATTAAGCAGCCAATCTTCATGCCGGTCAAAATCGTAATAAATCCGCTCGCCCTCAGCCTTGAAGATAAAGAACTCACCGAGCGGGAAATCAAGTGAGAGGAAATAGGAGGAGTCCTCCGGAACATAATGGGGCTGAGTTGGCACCCTGACACCGAAATGGATATGCTGCTCATCGTCAAGAAGATATATCGGCTTGGTGATAACGAAATAGGGACCGTAGATCATTCTGTTCAGCTCATTATCGGAATTTTCCGTTTGCCCCTCGCTCCCGATATAAAATGAATCGTAGCCGACAGCAAAGGAGATGGGGAACGTCTCCCACCCGTCGGTAAACTTTATCTTTGCAATAACACCGGGGACATTCGGTTCGGCCTCATCCTTGCCGATGGCATTCTGAACATCGATGGAAGCGCCGAGGAAGAAGTTGTCGTGCAGTCCGATAAGGGTCTTGAGCTCGAGGCCGCCGTTATCATAATCGAAGAATGAGAACTGATACGTGCCACGACCCAGGGTATACGCCGTCGGCGTATCGATAACCGTGGTGTTCCGAATGTAATACTGAGCGTATATCGGCCCCTGGAGAGCGACCGTCAGCATGCTCAGCAGCAGAAGTAATTTACCAAGTCTCATACCGTGTTGTACATCTACCTTTCGTTATGAGAGTCATTTATAAACTCTCCTCTATTCACTATCGGCTATTCCTTCATCCGACATAAAAAAAATCCCGGCAAAAGCCGGGATTTTTAAACTCAATGCTTACTAGTTCCGGAACCGTCAGGCCGCTTCTGCCGGCTTCGCCGTTCTCCTTTTTATTATGATAAAGGCAATCAGTGCCGCAATGATTATCAGCCAGAGCCACCAGAGCTTGATGAGCCAGTAGAAGACCGCTGATATGATCAGGGCAATGATGACCAGCACCACCTTGATAACTCCGGATCCCAGCTCCCCGAGGAACGGTATGAATTCCAGAAGCGTGGTGACCGGACCGGCGAGGAGCACCAGACCGATTGCCATCAGCAGGAAGCCGCCCCAGAAGTACATTATACCAGCAGTTTTATATTCGTCTCTCAGGGCTTTTAAAACGTCTTTAAACTCCCCGGGTGCGGCAGCGAATTTGTAATCATCTTCGTTCTTATAATACGCTTCCATGTTCTTTCCGCTGACACTCCCGACAAAGGTATACTGTATATCGGAAGGGACAACAGAATATTTTATCCTCTTGTCGCCAAGACGGGGTGAGCTGGCAGAACCTCTGACATAAACGGTATCGAGCTCCTGACGTGCCCCCATAAAGCTTACTTTACTAACATCGATATTGTAATCATTAACGGTACATTTCGGCGTATGTATCGATTCAGCCTTTTCCGTTAATTTGGGGTTGGTTATGTTCGGATTAACCCTATTGTTTCTCGCCCATGTTTGCCATTTATCACTTTTAAAACTTGAGATTTCGGGTGGATTGGACGTCCATTCGAGCGAGTATGAATAGGTTGTTTTTGTTTTCGTCACCTTCTTCCGCGTAACCCCTTTTCGCTCGGTTTTCGATTCCGATTCGGTATGCTCCACATAGGCGTACACTTCGGGTGTTTTACTTATGACAAGATAGTTCCCCTGGGGGAGATAGGTGTCGCCTATCTTATCCGCAACCGGTGTTCCGGTAAGATATGCCGGTTGCTCCGCCTTGGCTTTCTCGACAGGAACGGCGTCCTTGAATTGCTTACTCCAATCAATTCGAGTCGCACCGCACCACAATACAAAAAACGAAACCACGAAGCAGACAAAACCGGTGAGCATCCCCTTGAATGAAGAACCGATCTGGCTGAGCGCACCCTGCTCCTCGACAGTCGTTTCCGACATATCGTCGCTTTCGAAATCGGTATCTTCATCATCACCCAGAGGCATGTTGTGGTGTGCAATATAATCCATGCTCATGGATACCTCCTCACATTGATTTTTTATCAACAATAGTACTCTATTAATGCATGATAAAACAGGAACGCTCCTGTTCCACCATTGTGCCGATCCTTACGTAAACACAGACAGGGGTGAATGTCAAGTACTTAAAATTCCTCGATCTCCTTTTCAAACGATTCGGCTTCCTTCCGCAGATCTCGCAGCTCCTCGAGATCCTCGATCTTCTGTCCGACATTCTTGTGATAGGGATTAAGCCGCTTGCACTTGAGGAATTCTTCGATAGCCCCGTCTACATCGTTCTTTATATAATATTCGATTCCCTTCCGGTAATGCTTGTCCGCTTTGAGCCGATCCTCAACGGTGATGACTTGCGGAATGAGCTTGAAGGTAACCGTAAAGGAGTAAACCGGTCCGAACACTCCCGTGTCGGCGTAGGAGGTATCTACCATAAAGGAGACGTTTCTCACCGCATAATTGAATCCCATGCCGAAAGTGTATTTCCCGGCATCGTTGAAGCGGTAGCCGGCTCGTAGTGAGAGTATATCAAAATAGGAGAATTCGACTCCGGCATTAATCCTGAAACTCTCATCAAAGCCGTAAGTAAAATCGTAGAAGTCCGTGCCATCGATGAGGTTTTCAATGAAATCGATGTGCAGGCCAAACCACTTGGTGAGATAGTACGCCGTTCCGAATCGCAGCTGCCGGGGCAGCGGATCTTCATTGGCCTTCGTTCCGATATTCTGAATCGAGAGGCCGAGGGAGAAGTTCCGTACGGGCGCATCGAAGGGCGAGTACATGTAGAGACGCTTGAGGATTCCCACGTCAATGGCTGCGGAATGGAGCATGAGGGTATCGATTCGCTGATAGATGTATTTCACGGAGCCACCGATTTCCATGAATCCGAGGGACTGTCCGTATGCGGCAACGAGACTCGTGTTGTAGAAATAGACCTGACCGACCTCATTCCCCTCCTCGTCAATCTTCTCAAAAGGGGGAACCCAGAAGACCGAGCTGGAGATGCCGAGAAAACCGTAGAAGAAGGGGAAAGTGACGCTGATATTTTCGAATCGCGAATCGAGTATCAGCTCCTGATGCATCATCGAGAGCATCGAGTACTTCATGGTACCGAGCCCGGCGGGATTATAGTAGATGGTATTGATGTCGTTGATGGCAGCGGTAAATGCCTCACCCATGCTGAGGGGGCGGCTCCCCACCCCGATGCTGAGGAAGTCGGCTCCCGAAACACCCTCATTTCCGGCGGCAAGGAGCGTATCGGTGCCGAGCGGCACGATGAGAATGATACAGACGATAACTCCGAAAAGAAATCTATGTGAATTATATACTACCATCAATATAATATGCTTCTTCCATATGATATGGCACAAAATGCATTTACCGTTCAGGATTTTACAAGCAGAGTTAGAAATGCGAATAAACCTATAGACGTGAATCAATCACGGTCACGTACCGATAGCACACGCTCCACCTTTGATATTGAACAGCACCTGTCCATACAGTAATAGAACGAAAAGGGCATATGAAGCCCATTATGTATATACCGCAATCCCTTTGTGTGAGGCAATATATTTTCATGCGATCAGGGGAAGATATATTCCTTTACCGTTTCGGCAAAGACAATCCGATCGGAGAGTTGAATCTGTTTATACTCAATAATGTCAAACAACTCATTAAATTCATCCACGAGCTTCCGGACGGCAGCGGCTTCATTTTTATACGCAAAAACGACTATGGTGTTTCTCAACACATGAGCGATTACCGAATTCGGTGTTAACGCCCTTTCAAGTTTCCGGAGAAAATGCTGCATGACGAAAACCGCATGCATCTCGTCATGTCTGAACCTCATCGTGAGTATTCTCCCGTTCCTGCTTCTGGAGAAGACAGTAGTAAAATAATTGAAAACGAAGATGAGCTCTTCAAAGATTGTGCAGGTGATCTCTGTCGTTTTTCGGTACAGCTCAATAGTGTAGAGGAGGAGCTGAATGCTCAGACTGTTCTTGATCCTTCGGTAGATATCATCGGGGCTGTACGCACCACGGGGAAGTTGAACGATGAGCAATGGAAAGAAATAGAAGCCGGGAAGGAAAAGCTCGTCGATGCTCAATTCCTCCGTCAGGTCAAAAACAAAGGTTCGTAGTGAAACCATGTACAGGAGATCTTCTCTGCTCTTCTCCCGTATGAAGGCAAATCTCTTTTTGAGGTACTGATTGCTCAGCACCTGCTCCTGATCGAGGAAGATACCCCGTTCGGAATCGATTATTTCACGAAAGAGCTCCTCGCCGATATCAAGTATGATATTGCTTTCGTCAATATCCTGTATATTGTTTAAAATCGGCTTCAGACACTTTTCTTCAAAGTGATAGGAGAGAAGTGCGAACCTTCCAAGGGATAGTTTACTGAAACTCCTGGAGATATTGTGTATCAGGCTCCCCTGGACATTATCCATGAAGATAAAAGGGTTGAAGTTGAAATTGATATTCCTGGCTTCCAGGAGATTACCCGATTTATAGAAGAGATCGTGAAGGTTCCTGAGAAGCATATCCTCCTGCGCATCACCTTCCGACAACACCTGAGCATTCTCTTCCTCGTAGCCGGCAACCTTCTCCACCAGATCCTTGAATTCCCCGTCGAAGGTTCTCTCTCTGATCTTATCGAGATCTTCAGTGCTTATGGCTGGCTCGGTGTTCTCTTCATGAGAGCTCTTATTTTCACCCTCGGCTGGCATTCCCTTTCCCTTCATAGGTAGAAAGCATCCGTGCGTCATGCTCGTATACTAGTGATATCGGTATATGGAGCGATACGATTAAGACAACTCCAGCATTCTGTTGAGGCAGTGATACGCTTTCCGGGCCGTTTCCTTTTCAACGGTGACCAGGGGACTCTCATCGACAAGTGAATTATATATCTTCTCCAGGGTTATCTTTTTCATATCGTGACAGATAAATGAATCCGATGCAAGTATATATTCGATATCCGGTGCAACGCTCTTCAGCTTGTGTATCATGCCCATTTCGGTTCCGACGATTATCTTTTTTGCATCGGTATCCTGTACAAAGCTTACCATCTGTCCCGTCGAGAGGACCTCGTCGGCAATCTCGGTGACCTCCGGCCTGCACTCGGGGTGCACCATTACGATGGCATCGGGATGATGATCCTTGACCGCCAAAAGCTCCTCCTCGGTAAAGCGGTCATGCGTCGGACAGGAGCCGTTCCAGAGGATGACCTCCTTTCCGGTGAAGCGCTTCACAAAGCTTCCGAGGTTTCGATCGGGAACGAACAGTATTCTATCACCGTCAACCCGCTGAACAATTCTCACGGCATTCGCCGACGTGCAGCAGATATCCGAGCACGCCTTCACCGCCGCCGTCGAATTGATGTAGGTAACCACCGTGGCATTTTCTTTCTCTTTCATCGCAAATACATCATCAGCATTCGCCGTATCGGCCAGCGGACAGCCCGAGGTTATATCCGGGAGAATGACTTTTCGGTCTGGAGAGAGAATGTATGCCGACTCCGCCATGAAGTGCACACCACAGAAAACGATTATTGCCGCATCGGTTTTCGTTGCAATGCGTGCCAGCTCCAGCGAATCGCCGGTGTAATCGGCAATATCCTGAACGTCATCGTTCTGATAGTTATGAGCAAGGATGACCGCCCGCTTCTCACGGGCTATCGCCTTGATCTTCTCCTCGAGTTCTTCCCGTGCAATTGTCTCGATCATGTTGCTCTCAACTCTTCAAAGGATTAACCGCAGATTGTAAATAGTGATTAGTAACAAGTGACGGGTGATTAGTTTTTCCCCTGTTATAAGGCACCTGTTACCCGTTACAGGTCACAAGTTACTAAATAAACATCTTCACTTATCTGCGGTTTCAAACCTTTTGTGTTAACCGGCGGTTCAATTCCCTACTCAACTGTCATGAATGACATATCCCTCATCTCTGTGCCTCGGTGACTCTGTGGCCATCTTTTTGCACAAGAGATGAACAATTGATCATTTAGTTTAATTTCAGTATAGAGAAGTCCGATATTTATCAAGATAAAAACGGAAGAATTGGAAAAAATTTAGTTAAAAAAATGATTTGACATATTCCATCGTATTATTTTATTGAAAGTGTTATATTCCCCTGTAGCTCAATCGGTAGAGCATCTGGCTGTTAACCAGGTTGTTGTAGGTTCGAGTCCTACCGGGGGAGAAAACGACAGGAGGCCGGCATTCGCCGGCCTCCTGTTGTTTATTGCCCCATTCAGGAGTTGCGGCCCCGTTCGCCATTCGAGGGCGCAACGCGCCCGAGGATCTAGCGAGCTGCTCACCGAGCCTGTCGAGGTGCAGCGAGCGTCTGTACTACCGGGTGAGCAGACGAGAGAGGGTCAGCATTCGCTGACCCTCTCTCGTCTATTGCCTCCTTCAGGAGTTGCGGCCCCGTTCGCCATCCGAGGAAGCGAAGCTCCCGAGGATCTATCGAGAACCATCGAGTGTCAGTCCTATCGGGGGAGCATTGACACCATCGGCCCTAACTTTTTTGTCAGGGCATTTGTATTTATTGTTTTAAAACAAAGTCTTATTCCTTAACACTAATACGGTGCACTTCCACAGGGACATGGTCTTTCAGTATATGAACATCATTCCCTGATGCTTTCAAAAAATCAACTATTGAGCGGGTCACACATTGATCATCAAAAAATGTCAGGCGCACTATATGGCAACCTCGAATTCCGATAAATCACGTGCATAATCAAGACATGCGGCGATATGCTCGTCATTGACGTCATTATTGAATTCATTCTTTATTCTCTCATTATTATAACCTGAGGCAAGATAACCCAGAATAATACTCACGGGTATCCTTGTGCCTTTTATCCGCGGCTTACCCCTTAAAACATCAGGAGAGCTTTCTATATAATTTTTCCAATCGACCTGCATAATTGACTCTCCATTGAAATATATATAAGATATCCTAATTATTATTAATATGAACAGTCAAGTAAATATTGCTTTCAAAAATCACAACTTAAGGTCAAGCCACACCCTAATCTGCCTCTGTAATCCGTCACGGTTAGTGACCCACCCCCGTCAATTTCAGTGACCCACCTGTCCGGCATCGACAGTGTGCCACACTATCGCAAAACTGTACAGGAAATGCAAGGAGTGTGGACACTATGCCAAAGAGGAAAACGATGCCGGAGTTACAAGAGATTATCATACGACTTATAAAAGGCCAATCACTTCGCGGGATAAAGCGCGAGACGGGAACCCACCGCACCATTATTCTCGAGATACGTGACCTTTTATTGTTTCATCTTTAAGATTGTTAAAAAATCCGCTACTGCACTTCTTTTATTCTTAAGGGCTAAATCAAGGGGGGTATTTCCGTCCTCATTCTTCGCCCTGGGATCTGCCCCTGCTTTAATCAGCATCATAACAGCATTTGTGTTGCCTTTTATTGCAGCATAATGGAGAGGGGTTGCGCCCTGCGAGTTTTTTCTCTCAATATCAGCTTTGAGTTCGATTAATTTCTTAAGACAGATAATCTGTTCATGCTTTATTGCATAATGAAGTGGTGTTTCGCCCATAAAAGCTTTAGCGTTGATATCAGCTCCATGTTTTACCAGCAATTCTATATATTCAGGCTCACTGGCGCTTGCCCAGTGTATTGGCATTTCCAGTACGCCTCCTGATTCTCCGGAAGCATTAACATCTACCCCTGCCTTCAGGAGGGTTCTTATCAGATTAATCTTTTTCTTTTTATAGGCTTCTCTTGCTTCCTGTGAGTTTTTCACAGTGGCCGGATAGTATGAAGAGACCGCCCAATGGAGGGCGGTAAGATTCTTCTCGCTCCTGTCATTTGCGTTAGCGCCCGCTTGAATAAGAAAAAGTGCTATATCTATATTCCCCCTTGATGCCTGTTCCAGCAAAGGGGTATATCCGATATGGTTTTTTGCATGAATATCTCCTTTCGCATTTACAATCTCCTTCGCAATATCAAGATTATTTGCCATGTGGAGGGCGGTTTCTTTTCTAAGAGTATTCTTCATGTTCACATTCGCCCCTGACCTGATCAACTCTTGTACCACATCGAGCTGATTGTGTTTTACGGCTATCATAAGAGGAGTATCCCCCTGTGCTATATTAGAATCAAGGTCATTGTAAGGACATGGTGTGTCGGGATTCACCCCTGTTCTAATACTCGCTTTGACCGCTTCTAAATTTCCCTGCAAAGCTCCATGATGAATTGATGTACTGCAGCTTAAGACAATCATGATTACTAATGCAATCAAAACAAAATGATTAATTTTAAGAACATGCATGTCATATCTCCTTACCATTAATGACCTACACCGTTTTTCGTTAAATCGCAATTTAAAGTGGCGTCATATTGATAATACTTTGATAGAACTTCCCTCATGCAGACGTTTATTATCGATCCTGCCCATTCCGCCTGACTCGTAATAAAATAAAATTTTTTATTGAATATTTCAAGAATTATTTCAATGAGCCACTCCGACCTCCAACCCCCTCAACCTCCTCTCAGTAATCACCGGCTTTTGGAAATTATCTCCATACCCCCTTTTATCATCTCTATCAATTCAGGATTCAACTTCAACAGGTTCATCATTTGTGTTATCCTCGCTCTCGATACATTCATCCTTCTCGCCAGTTCAGCCCTGGACAAATCTTACCTCTCCATAGGCTCTTTCATCTCCAGTGCTACTATCACAGGATTCCTGTAACATTTATATGTCTTACTCTTTGAAGATTTCTCAATAAAGAAATCAACAGAGAATACTCTTCCTGAAGTCTGAGCTATTGCGTAATTTTTATGTGACATATTCAATTCACCAGCGGGCTGGTGAATTGGAGTGCAGCAATCAAGTAGAACTCCTCAGGTCGAAAGACGAGAAGAGGAAATACCGATAGTTATCGGTTGGCAATAGCGGTATTGTTCATCAATCATGAGTTGCGGCACCGTTCGCCATACGAGGGCGTAACGCGCCCGAGGATCGAGCGAGCTGGTCACCGAGCCTGTCGAGGTGTTCACCGAGCCTGCCGAGGTGCAGTAAGCGTCTGTCCTACCGGGGGAAAAAGAAAATCCCTGATATTTCAGGGATTTTTTGTTCGTTCTTTCCAGCTATCCGGTTTTCGATGTAAATTCATTATAGCAATTATTAATATTAAATCATCCTCTTTTTTGTAGATTACCCCATACGGAAATCGCTTACACCTGCATCTTCTTATATTGTTCGAAATTTTCCCCCATGCTTCTGGATATTGAACAATCCTTTCAATTGTTCTTTCAATCTCAAGTGCAAACTCATATCCGAGACCTTCACTTTCATTATTGTAATACCTGACAGCATTTTTTAGCTCTTCCTCGGCAGCTGAAATTATTTCAACTTTCATTTAATTTTATTTATTTCTTCAAAAACCTCATTGATCGGCCTTGTCTTGAGTATTCCCTTTTTATAGGCCTCGATTCTGCTCTCAGCCTCTTGAGCCCATAACTCATCAATTTCTTTCCTGTTTGAAAATTCAAAACTTGACAGTAATTCTTCAATCAAGAAGGCTCTTTCAATAGGCGGCAATCCAAGCGCCTCATGTAATAATGATTTAACCGACATAAAAAAACTCCCTGATAACCTATTTCAAAGATATACGAATTTAATATTATGAAAAAAGGCATTATAGGTCAATAAATTATTGTTTTATTCTCATTCGCGAGATGATAAAAAGTTCTATCTATGATTATAATCGGGGCCAGTATACCGGTATTTTTTTTCTGCCTCCTTCAGGAGTTGCGGCCCCGTTCGTCATACGAGGAAGCGAAGCTTCCGAGGATTGAGCGAGCTGCTCACCAAGTCTGCCGAGGTGTTCACCGAGCCTGTCGAGGTGCAGCGAACGTCTGTCCTCCCTGCGGAGAAAATGAAACTGAAACAGATGATGCATTTTTTGCCGAAATTCGACTCGGAATAGCCGAGGAAGCCGGTCATTCTGGCAAAGACCGGCTCTTCTTGGCAATATACACAGTATATTTCTTGCACAAAATCCTGTAATTTTTGGTATACTTCCCACATGAAGCTCATACTCGCCATCATTCGTTCAGGGAGTATCATGACAAACATTGCTCTCTCTGGATACCTCCTTTTCTTTCACGAGATGATCTACGACTATCTCTTCTACGATCCTGTCCTTGAAATTAGTTCCGACATCCTGCATGAAGGAGCCAGACATCCCCTTCTGGGCAGTATTCTCTTTCTTGCGGTCATAGGCGAATTTGTTGCCTTCGTTCTTAAAGCACGACATGGCGATGTTACAAGGAGTGATAGTTCCGGTATCTTTCTCCTGTGGATGTTCCATACGGTCGTTTCGGTCCTCATGACCATCATCGCTATGGGTTCCTTTGGTATTACCTTTGATGAAGGCAGCGGATGGATGATACTGGCGGGCGTTCTCTTCGCCACAGTGATCAAGGAACTCCTGATCCTCTTTATACTGATAGGAGCCGGTGAAGCGAAGAAGAAGTCTCATCTGAAAAGTTTTCTCGCGGATGGTCTCTTCCTCGTCTTTTACAGCCTTGCCTATACCGTGGTCATTGGTAACACGCTGAGGCCTAACGATTACAACAACTATCTTATGGCGTCATGTTATTCAATACCGCTCATTGCGATGAATACCTTTATAATCGTTCTCCTCTTCTTCATGCTCTATCTCCCCCTGAGAATTCCATACTTTGTATATGAGAGATATAACTCATCACGTGAAGCGGCTCTGGGAGTACTTTCAATCTGCCTGATTACGCTTGCCGCCGTTCTTCCTCTTTTTGAAGGGGACTATTCCCTTGAGGATGCGCTGGAGCATCCCGGAGAAGTTCAGATGCTTTTCTTAAACGGCAGGGGATTATCTGAGGTGCCATCAGCGGTGGGAAAACTATCCGAGCTCCGCGTCCTTCACATCGGATTCAACAATCTTGACAGCATTCCTCCTGAAATCATGAAGCTGAAGAAACTGGAATGGATCGGTCTTGGTGGCAATTATTTCAGGACTTTCCCCATGGAGCTCCTGACGCTGCCTTCCCTGAAAGAAGTTGATATCCATTACAACAGAATTAAAAAACTACCTGACGATCTCTCGTCCTTTAAGAAGCTGAAGTCATTGAAGCTTCAGTCGAATATGATCTTACCAGGGGAGAAGGAGCGCATCAGAAATGCATTAGCAGCGGTAAATTTAAAATTGTAGATAATCAGTCAATCCTCAACCCGTATTTCAGCTCAACAGGTATCCTGCTATCTGGTTTGGGAATTTTGTTTGATGATGACCTGCCCTCATTTTTTGTCCACTCGTCAATACCTGAAAGAGACTACACCGTTTATAAGAAGTGCTTCACCGACATTCCCTGAATAATCGAACACGCGCGAGGGATCACAGTGCGTGCCTCCTGGCAGTTGGTGTGACGTATTCTCGGTAACAAGTATAAAGCGTCGGAAATACTTTTATGCGACATAACGAATTCTACAGCCCGCTGTAGAATTGGAGTTGAGTGAGTGCAGAGGTCTTGAGGTACTGCGGTGGAGTTAGAGATACCGAACAGTCATCATCACAGATCATTTCATAAGTTATTTAACAGATACAACTTGCCGGGGCATTTCGACATCCTTGGCGAGCAGGCAACCAGAGCCTTTTTTAAAACGCCACGCTCAATCTTTAGCTCAGTAGACTCCTTACGGGCCTGGTTAACTCTTCATCTCATATTCCCTCGACCGGGAAATGCTCTTAAGTTCTCTTCTTTGGGCTCCCGTCTCCACCTTGATAAAGCATCTCTCGGAATACAATGCTCAGACGCTACTTCAGTTTCTGTTTTCTCGCTGTTTTCTAAAAACCTTACAGCATCAATCTTGAACTGTTCATCAAATTTCCTGCGTGCTCTCATTTGACCCTCCGTTAAGCTTAGTATCGTAATCTGTGCTTAACTTCGTTTCCTGTTTTTCTGATCAGCCCCAAAGCATATTTTTCCAATCACGGAGATCTGAAGGCCTTTATTTTTGATGTGGGTTCAAATACAAATCTGTTTCAGAATTAATTCTTATTGACATTATAGGTAATCGTTCCCCAATAGTGATAATGATAATCATTATCATTAATATTGATCTCATCTGGGACTTGTAGTGAAGCAATTCATGAAAATTTTACTGGTCTTCTTTTCACGAACAGGATTTACAGAGAGACTCATCTATGAGGTGAAGGAGAAGCTTAAAAGCAGGGGAAATACGGTTTATGTAGAAAGGCTTCAGTCAATAAACGAAAAGAGTTGTCTTGGTGAGATATGTAAGGATTTACACCATTACCCGCTTATTATGCTTTCATTGTTCAGCAAGTGGTGGCGCAGGCGATATCTCTCAAACTATAATCAGGTTGAAGATGACATCGGCCAACTGCAATATTCCGATGTATCGGGTTTTGACAGGATCTGTATAGGGGGGCCAAAATGGGCTCATATTGCGTATCCGGTCGCGCGATATCTTCGTGTCGTCAGGGGTCTCGAAGGCAAACAGGTTGGATCAGTTTATACCTTTGGCGGGCCACCGCTTCCTGTTTTTGAACTGAAGATGTTTGAAGAATCGATGAATCGCATAATAAACGATAGAAACGCTTCTATTATTGCCCACCTTGGGATATCCAGCGCATATCATGAACTTGGAATAATGCCGTTATTCAGGGCAATAAGCCGTATCCGCTTTTGCAAATCAATTGATTATTATAAACTCGGGTCGAATTATTCATATAATTTGATCCAAAAATTTTGTGATACTGTATCAAGCGAAAAGGAGGATAGTCTGTGATTACTGGAATAAAACTGTTGATTGATAAAAGGCGTGCCGAGAAAGCGCGCAATGAGCGGGAATATCCCCTCATAGAGAACCCTGAAGCTGTACCATCTCTGACGGTATTGCCTCTGATTGATTATTTCACCGAGCATCCTGAAGCAAAAACAGAACCCGGGGTTTCATACCTTGTAAGGGCCGGTGACTTCACCGTACTCCTGGATGTGGGATATAATAAAAAGGGAGAACATCCTTCACCATTGCTTCATAACATGAATCTTTTCGGTGTCAAACTCAGCGACGTCGATGCTGTATTTATATCACACCATCACCTCGATCATCTGGGCGGGATGAAGGAACAACGGAATCATACTTTCAGCCTTTCCCGTGGGCCTGTTGATTTTCCTCCAATTCCGGTATTTTCTCCTTTGCCTCTAAGGCATTCGTCATACAATCCCAATCCCGATTCGGAAATCAGGGTCTCCCTCGGACCCGTAACAATTGCTCCGGGAGTATATGGTATCGGTAGTATTCCACGAGCGCTTTATTTGATGGGGTACACCGAAGAGCAGGCCCTGGCGGTTAATGTGGCCGGGAAAGGACTGGTATTAATCATAGGGTGCGGTCACCAGACCGTGGAACGGGTCATTGAAAGGGCCCGCAGTCTCTTCAATGTGCCAGTATATGGCGTGATAGGAGGACTGCACTTCCCCGTTCATGGCGGACGCATTATGGCGGGGCCGCTGAACATGCAGGCTCTTGTCGGGGCAGACAGGATGCCATGGAATCCTATCAATGAAAAAGATGTGCATAATGCGATACGGGCGATTTCCGATGCCGATGTGAAACTGGTTTCACTCTCAGCCCATGACAGCTCAGACTGGTCAATAAGTGAGTTCAAGAAAGCCTTTGGTTCAGCCTATAGGGATCTTCTGGTTGGAACGCCTATAGAACTATAAAGGAGTACCGTATAAGAAAAACGCACATTATTTATTGACTCACAGGCCGCTTTGGCTCTGAGGTGGTTTTTTATTCACAGTGAATGTCGGGTCTGTTTCATACATGCAATAATGTGAATACATACGGGATGCGCCGGCAATCTGGCGTTTATTGTCCCATTCAGGAGTTGCGGCCAGTTCGCCATACTCATGCGTTCTGCGAACGAGTAGTATCTAGTGAGTTGATCACCGGGCCTGCCGAGGTGCAGTAAGCGTCTGTCCTACCGGGAGAGAGAAAAAGCCGTTTCACTATTTTAGAAGTGGCGCATGCTCCACCCTGTTCCTGCCACTGTTCTTGGCCACGTAGAGGGCCTCATCGGCCTGTTTTTTAAGCTCATCCAGTGTCCTGCACGTTTCAGGGTAGCAGGAGAGCCCCAGACTAACGGAGGGATGAAGCTCCGGTCCTTCCAGATGCTTCAGAAAATCCAGGTTTTCCACGTTCAGTCTAACCTGCTCATTCACCTTCATGGCGGCCTCAAGATCAGTGTCAGGGAGCAGGATGGTGAACTCGTCGCCGCCATAGCGTGAAACAATGTCGGTTTCACGGAAGGTGCCCGTAAAAACCTTCGCAACCTCGACTATATACTGGTCGCCAATCTCATGGCTATATCCTTCGTTCACCTCTCGGAAAAAGTCCATATCAGCCATAACCAATACCAGGGGTGTTCCGTTCTTTGTGGCCATGTCGAATCTCTTGTCCAGCTCGCTTTCCAGATAGCGACGGTTAAATACTCCGGTGAGCTTGTCGGTAACTGCGCGCAGGCTCGCATCCTCACCCCACTTGACCATCTGCGTTATGACCTGACCGCTGCTGTTGAGTCGTTCCGTAGTCCTGTGCAGCATGTTTTTCATGACATTAATTGCGGCATGAGAGGACAATTGCATCATATGAAAGAAATCATCCTTGTGCAGGCGCAGCATCTCACAGTCCTCGTTAGCGATACAGGTGGCGGAGCGCGGTGCATTGTCGAAGATAGCCATCTCCCCGAAGAATTCCCCCTCCTTAAGAACCGATATTTCCTTATACGTGCCGTCCTTTAAGGATATTCGTACGGACAGAGAGCCGCTTTTTATGATGTACAGCTCTTCACCATCATCATTTTCGTGAAAAACGACATCGTCTTTCTTGTATCGGACCAGCTCAAGCCGCTGAGCGAACTGGTGCAGCTCTGACATTTTAAGGCTCGAAAGCATGCTGGTGCTCTTTAAGAAGTTGATGAGCTCGTTCTCTTCTATGGTTGCGACCTGGAAGCCGTTTCCGCCCAATTCGCGCTGATCGAAAACCTTGGTGAATGCCTTTTCCACCAGCTCGAGAAAATCTTTCTCATGCTCAGGATAGGAAGCCACACCGATGCTGAATGTCTGCCGATGACTTTCCCTTCCCATCGCTGCGCCGATATCAAAGGCGCTCATTTCGTCGAGATAGCTTTGAGCGAGCTCTGCCGCTTCCTCGAGCGGAGTGGCCGGCAAGATGATGATGAACTCGTTGCCACGATACCGGATGGCAATGTCATCGCTGCGAAGCAGGCTCTGGAGCTTATTCGATATAGCCTGCAGGGCGCTGTCCCCTGCCTCGTGACCGAAGGAATCGTTGATAAGCTTGAAATTATCCGGTTTTATGACCAGTAAGCTGAAGAGGGGCTCCAGAAAGGAAAAATTTTTTGACAGCTCATCCTCCAGGTAGGTACGGTTATACACTCCGGTCAGCTTATCGAAGAACATCTGCTTTTTAATTTCATCAATCCAACCCGTCTTCTCGCTGATCAACTGGTGGGTCATACGCTGGCGGCCAGAATTTACAGCAATGAGTTTATGATACACTTTCGCAAAAATATATGAGTATTCATCCAGGAAGTCCACCAGCTCAACGCCTTCCCCTGGGAAAGTGATGAGGGTCGTGTCTTCAGCTGCAATGGCAAATGCGGTTCTGGTACCGTCTTCAAAGAATTCGAATTCACCGAATATCTCGCCTTTGATGAAGCGGGCTATTGCCATAGAATCAGAAAAACCTTCATTCTTTTTTACTTCGGCGAGGTTGTTGGTGATAATCACCTCACCCTGTGTTATAATGAAGAGCTGCCTGCTTTTTTCACCCTTCTTGAAAATAATCTCGCCCTTTTCATAGTCAACGAAATCGCTTCGTGAGCCAAATACAGAGAGATCATCATCGGTAAGATCTGAAAATATGTCGGTTTTTTTAAAATAATCAATTAAACGCTGAGTTTGTTCATTCTTGGTGATCATTTTTTCACTCTTTCCAATTCTAATTGTAATTCTGAGATTGCATACATGTAAGCATCGAAATCATATCAGCCTTTTGTGCTCCCAATAATATATTTATTTAATTTATTCCAGATAAAAATCAAGCAGTTTTAGGATATCTTTGATAAGTTTGATATTATTAAATATCTCTAAATTATTTCTGAAATCGGCCAATAAGGGGAGATAATAACATCGGGTCAGCATTCGCTGGCCCTCTGACGTTTAATACCCCATTCAGGAGTTGCAGCCCCGTTCGCCATACGGGGAAGCAAAGCTTCCGAGTATCGAGCGAGCCAGCGATCGTCTGTTCTACCGGGGGAGCCGAGGCTCATCATAGAAGAAATCCTGCCCTTCGTGGCAGGAGTTCTTGTTTTGTATGGACGGCGGCATTGAACCGCCGCGCAGAGCCTCAAGAAAGGTCGGCGTTTCAGATCATATTGAACCGCCGTCTTCATATGTTACGAATCGACACTGTTGAGCGTTCAAAATATCCGTCAGTTCATAGTGCTTATAGTTTCATGATCATCCGATTTGCGGTTCAAAATTCTCTTCAATACTCCTCGAAGACGTTTTTGCTGCGATCAAGCAAGGTCAAAGCGGTCGAGGTTCATTACCTTGTCCCACACCGCTACAAA
>Ga0180433_10001965_pt1 | contig 33222 bp, 29 predicted proteins | sample SS_ome_8_FD_132980 | JGI IMG/M metagenome (GOLD analysis project Ga0180433, IMG submission 132980) | Hypersaline lake sediment archaeal communities from the Salton Sea, California, USA - SS_1_D_1 metaG | ecosystem: Environmental > Aquatic > Non-marine Saline and Alkaline > Hypersaline >...
AACGGTAAAAAATCTGCCTAAAAACGAGTATAAGATTTATCAATCATATTATCAAAGGAGCCTTTTGTCTTTATTTACCGAAAACGAGGTTAATAAATACATCTATAATAAGCCTCTTGGATATGCCGGGGACTTCATTACAATGAACTATATTTATGATCATCATGATAAATTTGTTGGGAGATCCTCGTTTGAAAAACTGGTAAATAATATTACTTGCTCTATCCCTATTTCGCTTTCTAATGTTTCTCGCAAAGCGTATTTAAAGGAAGAAATTGCCAGAGCAATCGCTGAAAAGGGTGGAGAGGTCAAAATTGCCAGTATTGCAAGCGGTTCTGCGCGTGAATTAATCGAATTGCTGAATGATGGCAAGGTCACTGTGCCTGTTCATTACACATTCTTTGACTTTGAGAAAAGGGCGTTGGATTTCATTAAGCAGGAATTGGGCAAAGTGGATAAGAGCAAAATGAAGAATTTTAAGGCCACCTTCATGAACAATAACGTTGTAGAGATTATCAGGAAGCGAGACATCAGGGATCGACTCTTAGGTCAGGACTTCATATATGCGTTTGGTATTTATGATTACCTTAGTGACATAATTGCGCTTAAGCTTTGTCACGCCTTGTTCAGATGTTTGAAAAGCGGAGGTAAACTGCTAATCTGCAATGCCTCTGTTGATAAAAGCGATTTCAGGGCGTACTACGAATTCTTGGGCGAGTGGGAAATGATCTACAGAACAAAAGATGAGATGTTGCAGTGGGTGAACAAGCTCTCGGCAAAAGAGGTTAGTTTCAGGGATAAGCCTAATGAAACCTATCTATATTTGTCTATTAAGAAATAACGATGATTATTAATCATTTCATCATTTCTGCTTATGCTACTTCCTTCACCACGTTCATTCTGGGTGCCTTTGTTTTTTCGCGCGATCCCAGTAATCGGCTTTATCGGATTTTTTCCGCCTACTCCTTTAGCATCGCTATTTGGAGCTTTGCAGTCAGCAGATTTGGTCCGAATCTGTCTCCAGCAAAGGCGGCCTTTTTCGGGAAGCTGCTCCATTTTGGAGCTATTTTGATCCCCATTCTCTTTGTTCATTTTGTGAGCGTGTATTTGCATGAATTTGACAGGCAAAAACGCAAGATCATTTTGGTTTATTGTATAGGAGCATTATTTCAAATATTAAACTTCTTTACGCCTTGGCTAATCAACGGCACCTCTTACAGAAGTCAATATTCATATCCTACTCCCGGCGTCGGATATTTGCCATTCTTCGTATTCTTTGTTCTGTGTGTATGCTATGGGCTTAATAATCTGGTTCATGCTTATCAACGATCCTCTGGGCTATTGAGGAGCCAGTTAAAATATCTCCTTGTGGGATCCGTAATTGGATATACAGGTGGGCTGGACAATTTTTTAATAACGATCGATCTTCAGATTTTCCCTTTATATCCGTTTGGCGCATATGCGGTGGCGTTGTATGTCTTTCTGATGTCCTACGCCATAGTTACCACCCGCCTCATGGATATAGAGTTGGTGATCAAGAAGGGAATTGTATACGCGTCGCTCTCGGCCATTCTGGCGCTTTTCTATTTCCTGACCGTGTATGTAGCTGAGTTTTTCTTCAGGGGCTTCACCAGCCATTATTCTTCATGGGTCATGGTCCCCGCGATCCTCGTTTTCGCGGTCATATTCCAGCCCCTGAGGGACAGGATTCAGGCCTGGGTGGACTCGATCTTCTTCAAGTCCAGGTATGATTATCAGCAGATCCTCTCAAGGTACACCAAGGCTCTCAGACGGCCGACCACCGATTTGAACCGCCTGCTTAAGATCGCGCCGTACCTTCTTACCAAGTCAATGAAACTTTCCGGAGCCGGCGTGCTGATACTGGACAGGAACAAGGGCCGATATGAAATGCGGGCGGGCGAGGGCGCTTACAGGGAAATGGTCGGGATGACGATAAGCAGCAACTTCATGATAATTCGGAAGATGGAAGAAAACGACGAAACGCTTTCTATAGATGAGGTCGGAGACGAGCTCAAGAAGGAGATGTCCGGCCTGAAGGCGTCCCTGCTCATACCTTCGACCTCAAAATCCGAGTACTTCAAAGGAGAAACGCTCATAGCCGTTTTCGTGTTTGGAAGCAAGCTGTCCGATGATCCCTTTTCCCGCGAGGATATTTCGTTCCTCGAGACGCTGGCCAGGCAGGCTTCCATAACCATCGAGTATGCTTTTATCCTCGAGGAGCTCAGGAGGGACGAAGCCAAAATAGTACAGAGCGAAAAGTTCGCAGCTCTCGGCACCATGGCTGGTTCTGTTGTCGGAGCGCTGAGGGCCCCGATCGACAGCATGGAGAATTATTCCTCAACAATGCTCAAGAGGTTCAACAACCCTGATTTCAGGGAAGGCTTCATAAGGGACATCCCCAGGGACATAATGAGGCTGGACAAGGTGGTCAACGATCTTCTGGTTTACGCGAGGCCGATGAAGCTCAACATGTCGAAGGTTGACCTGAATTCGCTTGTCGAGAAGGCTGTGGGCCTTCTCAAGATTAAGGAGTCCAAGGAGCATATAAACGTTAAAACAGGATATTCGCGCCTTCCGGAGGTGAACGGCGACCCTCCCCATCTTCTCAACGCCATAGTCAGGCTTCTTTCGTTCTGCATTGCCTCGGCGAAAAAGGAACTCTATATCTCGACGGGGTTTGAGGGAAGGCGCGTTTACGTGTCGGTGGCAGTCCCCGGATATGCGATTCAAAAGGCTTCGCTTGACAAGATATTTGTCTCGTATTTTTCGCCGAAGGAAGGCGAAGGAGGGCTTGAGCTGGCGACCGCTTCAAAGATAGTGAAGGAGCACGGCGGAGATATCAGCGTCAGGAGCGACGAGCTTGCCGGAACAAAATTCATCGTTTCTATTCCGGTAGAGACCCGCGTTTCACGGGAGGCGACTGCGCCATGAGATTAACGGCGGCCCTGTTGATCCTATTTGTTCCCGCGGTCTCCTTTGCCATGGGGGAAATCCCCTCCACCCCGGAAGTCGTGACGGGCGTTGAGTTCGTCAGGGAGATCGGCTTTCCCGGCTCGGGCGTCGGCCAGTTCTACTATCCTAACGATGTCTGCGTGAGCGTGTTCGGGGACATCTCTACCGGCCTCGGAAACCTGTTCGTGGCGGACACCGGCAACCAGAGGATAGAAAGAATGGATGACGACGGGGACTTTGTCTACCAGTTCGGGCAGTTCGGCACAGATGACGGCAAGTTCAACGACCCCTCCGGCGTTGTAGTGGACTTCAATAACACCATTTATGTTGTGGACCAGGAGAACGCCAGAGTGCAGAAGTTCGATATCAGGGGGAACTTCGAGGCGACCTTCGGCTCATTCGGGGCGGGCAACGGCCAGTTCAACAGGCCGAGAGGAATAACAATGGACCACCTGGGATACGTTTACGTGGCGGACTCGGGGAACGACAGGATACAGAAGTTCACGGATTCAGGGCAGTTCGTCAGCTCTTTCGGAGGTTTCGGGGTAGGCGAGGGTTTCTTTGACGGCCCCGAGGATGTGGCTGTCGACTCCTCAAGAAGCATGTTGATCGCGGACACCGAAAACAACAGGATACAGGTCATAGACGAGTTCGGCAGGCCGATATTCTCGTTCGGCGGCGATTCGGTGTTCGACACGCCGAAAGGCGTGGCCGTGGATTCGCAGAGGATATACGTGTCGGATTCAGGAAATGACAGGATAAAGGTTTTTGACAGGAACGGGAATTTCATTATTGCGTTCGGCAAGAGGGGGAGCGGAATGGGGGAGTTCAGCAATCCGACGGGCATCTCAATAGGCAGGGCCGGGCACATTTTCGTGGCTGACACGGACAATCACAGGATCCAGGAGTTCAGACTGTTAACGGAATGAGCGGGTTTCATTGAAATTTCCGCTATTTATTGCCGCCTATATTCTGCTCTTTTCGCTCTCATTAAGCGCCGCGCTTGCTCAGACCACCGAAGAGGCCGGCGGATTGATTCTCAAGGGCACCAAGACCTTCACCCTCAGGGGCAGGACAGTTGAGGGGAGCCTGGAGGGCGAAGCCGAAGGATCCACCTCATCCAGGGACGAAACTCTGAGGCTCAACATCTCCGGAAAAACCGCGGGAACCGAGGTTGATGCCACCGTAATAAGCACCAGCACCACTGGCACGGACGTGACTTCACAGAGGGAAGACAAGGTCTCCATTCTCCTGAGGAGGTCCTCCACCGAGGTTTATTGGGGCGACTTCACGGCGAATTTCGACGATGTCGAGTTCGCCGGGATCAACAAGGTCCTTTCAGGGCTCAGGGTGTCGGGTGATTACGATAAATGGGGCTTCAAGGCGATCGCATCCTCTCCGCGCGGCGAATCAAAGAGCTTCCGGGCTTACGGCGACGGCACGCAAGGGCCTTATTCGCTCGGCTATGCTCCTGTTGTGGTGGACAGCGAGAAGGTGTGGGTGGACGGCGTGAGCCAGCGCCGCGGGGACGATTACGATATCGATTATGAGGGAGGAACGATCACTTTCAGAAAGAGGACTATTATCGAGACTTCGATAATCAAAGTGGACTTCGATTACAGGAGCACGCCGTATCGGCATTCGACTTACGGCATGCGGTTGAAGGGGGATGTCGGAAACGGTCTGAGTCTGGGGACGACCTATATTAACGATTCTGATTCGCTCCGCGGCGCGGAGGAGCAGCGAGACGCCATGACTTCTGATCCCGTTGATCCTGTGAGCCACCAGCTCTTCGGCGTGGACGGCAGCTATCAGCTGGGGCCCGAGCTGAAGGTGGACTCCGAGTTTGCTTACTCTGAGAAGAATCCCGACCTTCTGGGAACATCGGGCGAAACTGTCTACAGGGACAGGGCTTTCAAGGTCAACACATCTTCCGACATGGGCGCTTTCTCTTTTGCAACAAGGTATAAGCGCATAGGGCCGGATTTCAGCTCCATAGCCGATGCCGATCCCAAGCAGGACCTCCATCTCTTCGGCGGAGACGCAGCTTACAGGCCCAACGGGGTATTTTACGCCGAGAGCACTTACGATAACCAGAAGTATGTTCAGGGCGACGTCCTCTACAAATATAACGGCCTGGGGGCAAAAGCGGAATTAACCCCTGACGCTGATACCGGGCTCAAATACCTGTACAATCAGCTTTATGAATCCAACGATGCCGTTTCCGGGGATACTTTTGACAGGCTCAGCGTCCGGAACGCGGCCGAGGCGACGCGCAGGACGGGATTTCTCAGGCACATATTGTCCGGAAGCCATGAGCGGCGCGTGCGCACCGTTCCGTCCGAAGAAGTAACTGCGTACAGGATAGCGGGCTACGGCGCTTCAACTGTCGGATTTGAAAACTTCTCAGCAGGCGGGAACGTCGAGCTCAAGGAGACCGAAGATCCTTCAGGCGACACATCGCTTGCCAAAACCTACATAATGAACCTCTCCGCCTCACCCGCGAGGGAGTATTTTGCCTCCGCGGGGATCAATCACATTGATGACAGCAGGGACGGTGAGACAACGGTTACGGACCTTTCGTACAGGGCTGAACCAGTGAGGGAGGTCAGGACCGAGGGAAAGTATACGATATCGTCGATCAAGGAGGAGTTCGGTTCGACGCCGGAAGTTGTTTCCAGGCAGACCGGTTCATTCAGGGTGAACCTGAGGCCCGTCAGGGAGGTCAGGCTGAGGCACACATATAAGCCGAGCTTCACGTTTGTCAGGAGGCTGGGCGTGCTAAGCTTCAATGATAACTCCAACCAGAGCGAGGTCACCTGGGCGCCGGACAGGCGCGTTTCAACGGGAATAATCTACAGGGTCGAGGATATGTTCAGTTTTGAAAAGGCTTCGATAGACCGGGGGATCCTTGATGAAAAGGAGAAAACCTGGTCTACGACCATGACCCTGAAGGCCGCGCCGATAAGGATAATGTCGGTAGAGTTCAATTACATCCTTGAGAAGCTGTTTAGCTCGCGGCTTTCCTCTCCGGAAGCCCTGATATACGATGACGCGGCGGGAAACTCCAGGAACTTCGAGGCGGCTGTCAGGACTTCGCTGTCAGAGTGGTTCTCGCTCGATTCAATGTACCTGAACGAGAAGATAGACCTGGGCTCAACCGATCCGTCCGACGATATTAACACCATGACGCAGACCGGATCGGTCAAGGGAACCTGGAATCTGGACCGTTCCTGGTCGGTTTACATGAGCGGTGCTTATTCGGAAACAATCGATAATCATGCTGCTGATGAGCCTTTTACTTACACCATTTCCCCCGGAGTCGGGTTCATATACAGGCTTCTGGATCAGCTCAGGGTCGAGGCAAGCTATGACTATTCGAGGTCTTATCTGGGATCCCGCAATGAGAAAATGGTCTACGCCTTGAAGGTCAATTACGACGCTAACGAGTACGTTCACATAACCTTCAATATGGATCATGAGCACGGGACCGATCCGTATTACAAGGTCACGGATTTCACTGGGAATGTGGAGATCGACATCTGATCACCACCTGTAGGCGGCGCTAATGTCCCACCTGGAAAGGCTGAAGTCCGGCTCCTCTTTCATGTCCTTGTACTTGTACTGTCCTCTCACGTGCGCCGACAGCTCCTTGTTCAGGTATTTGTCGAGCTCGACTGTCACTATCGAATCGATCTCGTTCTTCTCGTCAGCGTCTGTGTACTGGTAGAAGGCCCTGGTGAACCTGGATGAGGCGCCCCATTCGCCCCTCTCCCTGAAGCCGGCCGAAAAGGTGTATGAGTTCTTAACACTCGAGAGGCTTTTCACGTTCGTGTATGTCTTTTCCCTGTAGGTGTGGGAGAGGCCGAAGGATGTTTTCGGGACGGGATAATACCGAAGCATGGCCCGGGTCTCGTATCCGGCGTTGTCATAGCCTTCTCCCGCGTATACCTTGGAGAACGAGACTATGTATGGCGCCAGCTCCAGCTGATCGTTTATCGGATTGACCGTTGAGAGCTTGATCTCGGAAAAGAAGTAATCGTAGCTCAAGTCGTCCTCATAATCCTCATTTATCCTGCTGTTCCTGAAGCCGGCCTTTGCCCAGCAGGCGAGTGATTCCAAGTGCGGGGCACCGATCTTCATTGTGAGGCCCAGCTTATTTGTAAGATGTGTGCCGAATGAAGATCTGCTTGAATATATCAGCCTGGAGTATCCGTCAAGGGTCAAATCCTCGCCAAAAAAGTATTTTTCCCCGGAGAGCTTCATCGACTCTACGCTTTCGTCCCTCTGGTCTGACTTAAGGTAGACGATGTTCTCGAATTTTCCTGATATTCCCAGCTTGTACTCCTCCCTGATCTTGTGCCAGTAGCTTGCTCCGAGCCCGGTCTTGTTGTAGGTATACTCAGGTCGGTTCTCATATGATTTGTTGAGGTAATCGACGTCGAAGGCCAGCGAGTAGATCTCTTTTTTAGATTCCTCTCTTCTTGCGAGCCTGTTCCTGAGGGAGAACCTGGTGTTGTCGAGCTCGTCCTCGCTTTCTTCCTCTTCGTAATCCCTTATGCCCTGTCCCAGGGTCGCGGAATATTCCCAGAGGGGAGGCAGCCTTCTCCTTAGCTTGATGAAGCCCTCATTGAAGCGGTAATCCACGTCCAGCTCATCCGTCTCGTCGATGGTGTCGGACGTGCCGTAGTCGTAGCCGATCTCGGCTTCCCAGGTGGACGCGCGGGATGCTGCCGCAAACAGCAGAAGGACGCAGGCAGCGGTTAAAAGCTTACGGATATTCGTAAGCACCCATGGAGACCTTGCCGTCGGCTTTGCTCCTAGGCTTGCCGTTGAAGTCTTCTGACGGCGCCCCTTCGCCGGTTCCGCCGCGGGTCACTTCGAGGGTTGACGAGGCCTGCAGGCGGAGGTCCAGCGGTTCATTTGGATAGGACACGAAATCAGGATCGACGTCTACCATCCCTCCGCCGGTATCTGTATATCCGCCTTCCACATCGCTGTATTCTATGAACGGGCCGCCGCTTGTCCCGATCTGGTTGTGGGAGTTTCCCCAGAAAATGCAGTTACTCATTCTTGTGTTATCGTCGGCCCATATCCCGCCGCCGGAACACCCCGCCTCATTGGAAACAAAGGTGCAGTTTATTATGTTAATAGTGACTGACGAATCGTCAAACATGCCGCCGCCGTCAAAACCCCTGTTGTGGGTTATGACGCAGTTTTCCACCCTTCCTTCCGCAAATGTTCCCGTATTGCATATTCCTCCGCCTTTGATTAACGCGCTGTTGGCCTCGATTGTGCATTTTTTAAGGTGGACCGTTCCGGTATTGAATATCCCTCCTCCGTCCGCTTCCGATGAACCGTTGGTCAGGACGCAGCTTTCCAGAGTGGCCGACCCCCTGTTGTGGACCTGCGCGCCTTCACGCCTGGTGCCGTTGTCGTCGAATACGCAACACCTCGCGTAAAAGGAGCGGCCGGAAACCACGTATACCGCCCCTCCTCCCTGGTTGGCATTTGTGCTGGTGGCTGAACCGCCCGTGAAGGAGCAGTTCTCCGCTACCAGCGATCCGCCCTGCAGATATATTGCGGCTCCGGAATAGGCCGAGTTCCCGATAAAGTCAACGTTTTTGACGTATAGCGGAATGTTGAGGTTGAAATATATTGCCCCGCCGTTTCCCGATATTGATCCATTCCGCAGGGTGAGATCTTCAAATGTTATGCTGCTGTCTGCGGGGTGCGCGTGGTATATCCTGAATATTCCGTTCACGCATCCGTCCTCTTCAACGGTGGCCAGCTTTGATTCTCCCTTTACGGTAAGGTGGGCGGTCGCGGGCCATGTCGTTGTCTCCTGATATAATCCCTCTTTCAGGCAAATGATGTTCCCGCTGCCTGCCGAGAAAAGAGCTTTGTTTATTGTCAGGTAGGGGTTCGCCTCCGAGCCGTTCCCCGATTCGTCGCTTCCCGTTGTCGACACCCAGATAATTGTGGGTGGGGTTGAGCCTCCGCCGCTGCTCGAGGACACAGTGCCGCAGCCGGAGACGATCATGAATACCGAGAAAATAATTAGGGAAATTGCTATCGAAGCGAGGGTAAAGACTTTGCTGTTCATGATATTCATCCTCCTTTTCAGGGAACCGCCTAATGATAGCCCACGATATTTTGTGCGTCAACACAATGCCGCGCCGCAGGGTTATTGAATTTCGTATGTGATCCTGGCGGTCTTCTTGAGCATGGCCGACACCCCGCAGTACTTGTCCTGCGAAAGGCTGACCGCCTTTTCAATTTTTTCCCTGTCGAGGTCTTTTCCGGAAATCAGGAATTTCAGGTGTATACTGCTGAAGACTTTCGGGTGTTTTTCCGTCTGTTTGGCGCTGACCTCGACCTTCAGGGAGTCGAATTTAACGCGGGATTTCCTGAGGATATCTGCGACATCCATCCCCGTGCAGCCGGCAAGCCCCATCAGTACCATTTCTTTGGGCGTGGCCGCCGCTCCCTCGCCGTAGGGAGGTGTCGCGTCCATCAGGTACTCCCGCCCGCTCTTGTGGACCGTTTGGAACTTGATGCCATCCTTCCATGTCGCCGTCAGCTTCATGACCCGATTATAATACGGACAAAATGTGCGGACAACATATTTATGCTATAATTACCCCAAATGCTTACTCTTGGGATTGACCCCGGAACGGCGACGATGGGATGGGGTCTCGTTGAGGAGAACGGAAGCGGCCTGAGGGCGCTCTGCCACGGATGCATAAAGACGAGCCCGAAAAAGCATTCATCCGAGCGGTTGAGCAAGCTGTTCCGGGAGCTTAAGGCTCTTATCAGGAAGCACGAGCCGGACCATGTCGCGGTTGAGAAGCTCTTCTTTGGCAAGAACGCCAAGACCGCGATCTCGGTCGGGGAGGCGAGGGGAGTGGTGCTGCTCGCCGCCTGTGAAGAGGGTATCCCGATAACCGAATACACGCCGCTTCAGGTAAAGATGGCGGCCACCGGATACGGGAAGGCCGACAAGCACCAGATTCAGCAGATGGTCAAGGCTCTTTTGAAGCTGGATGGAGTTCCGCGGCCGGACGACGCGGCTGACGCGCTGGCTGTCGCGATCTGCCATCTCAATTCCAGGAGGATGAACGGAGCATGATATCCCACATTTCGGGCAAGCTTGATCATATCGACGGGAACCGCGTCATAGTCGACGTCGGAGGGGTCGGCTACGCCGTACACGCTCCCGCGTCTTTCCTTCTGAAGCCTCCCAGGCCGGGCGAGTCGGTCAAGCTCTTCACATGCCAGGTTGTCAGGGAGGATGCGATAGCTCTCTTCGGCTTTCCCACCAAGAAGGAAAGAAAGCTCTTTTCAACCCTTCTGTCCGTTAACGGCGTGGGGCCCAAGGCGGCTCTTTCGATAATTTCCGAGATACCGCTGGACAAGCTGGTGACCGGCATCGCGGAGGGGAACGCCGAGCTGATCTCAAGGGTCAAGGGCATCGGCAGAAAGACCGCGGAAAAGGTCATCATTGAGCTCAAGGAGAAGGTCGCGAGGGCGCACGCCATAGAGGCGGGAAAGACCGGAACGATTCAAGCCGAGAACCCTGGAGTCAAAGACGCCATATCCGCCCTCATGACGCTCGGCTATTCGTCTTCAGAGGCGAAAAAAGCCATTGAGCAGTCCGGCGTGAACCTCTCGGAGAACCCGGCCGTGGAGAGGATAATCAAGAAGGCGCTCAGCGCTCTGGTGTGAAAAAGAACCCCTCCAGCCACCTCATGAACCTTCTGCCGAGTTTCTTTTCTGGCGTGATCGAGGGCACCATAATGGTGTGGAGCCCGAGCAGGTTTCCTCCAAGTATGTCCATGAACAGCTGATCGCCTATGACGGCGGTGTCCGAGCGGCTTCCGCCAAGCATCTTCATCGCCCTTATGAAGGAGAAGGGCAGGGGCTTGAAGGCGAGCGGAACAAATGGGAGATCGAGCTCGCTTGAGAGTTCCTCGACCCTCTTGACCCTGACCGAATTTGAGATCAGGCAGATCTTTATTCCGGATTTCTTCGCTTCGCCGAGCCACCTGAAGGCTGACCGAGATATCTTCCACGTCTCGCGCGGCACAACGGTCCCCTCTATGTCAATGAGCAGGCAGCGCACGCCCCTTGAAACAAGGGAATTGACACTGATGCTTTCTATCGAAGGGCTGAATGAGGACGGTTTAAGCGGACTCACCTGAGGAGACCCTTTCTATTGTATGGTCCCTGGCCAGGTCCCTGATTATGGATTCCATCTGCTCTTTGTGGTCTGGAGACACAATGCAGTGAAGAACAGCCTGCTTTGACTTGGGGTCGGGGTTCGGCGTCCTGACGGAAGCGACCTCCTCGAACGACTCTATGATAGTCGTGATGAAAGCTATGTCCTCCTTGTTCACTCTTAGATATATGTCCATTTTATCCCCCGTCATAATTTAGTTATATAGAAAAGATTGATCACAGGAGGGTCCTCCAGGAGCAGCCTTGAGGCATCCTTGAGTTTTGCCGCGCGCGCCTGCCTCATCAGCGGGTCCAGGTGGTTCACCTGATTGAGGAGGGAATCGACGCGCGGATTGCTGTAGAACGTGAAGTTCGCTTCGCCTTCGGAGTGGAAGAGCGGGTTCAGCAGGGCGTACGCGTCGGGAGGCTCTCCTCTTGCCGGATTGCATATTTCGCACGGCCTGTATCCCAGGTCCTCTGCCTCGTTATAGCTTCCGAGAAACACCTGCGACTCGGCGGACGGCACCCTGTCGCACTCGAGCGTGTGGAAGACCATCCTGGAGCTGTCCCCGATGAATATCTCCTGAAAGAGAGAGGCCTTGTACCCCATGAGGAACATGTGGTGCTTGCCGCTTGAGAGCTCCCTCTCCCAATCGTCTATGTCGGAGTAGCTTGTCTGCACCAGCTTCAGGTCCACCCCGAGATTAATGAGATATCTCTTGATCCACTTGGCTATTTCGACCGTCATTTCCCCGTCGGTGTGAAGAAGGGAGAGCGTCTTAAGGCGCTGATCGCTGGTGGGGTAGCCGGCTTCCCTCATCAGGGTTTTGGCTCCGGCTATGTCAAAGGCAAAGCCCCTGATTGTCGGGTCGTAGCCTACCATTCCCGGAGGCGTTGTCGTTGTCGGAACGACGTTGTCCTTGACTATGTTTTTAACTATCCACGCGCGGTCGACGGCCATGTTGAACGCTTTTCTCACCAGAAGCCCGTTCCCGTTACCGAAAATGTCCTTGTGCATGTTGAAGCCGAGAAACCAGATGCCGTCGTATTCCTTCATGGGTGCCGCTTCTTCCGTCAGGGCAAGAGAGCTTGTGGAAAGGATAGAGGCCGAAAGGATTAAGATTAATGACAAATAAACGACAAGATCCCAATTCCAAAAATCTTTGGATTTTGTCATTTGGATTTTATTTGGGTTTTGTTTTTTGGATTTTGTCATTTTCTCTTAAATATGTCATTTCCCTTCATATCGTTGGCGACTATCGCAGGGAAATTCTCGACCTCAAGCTCATATATCGCTTCCGGGCCCAGCTCGGGATAAGCGGCGACGCGCGCCCGCTTGATACGCTTTGAGAGAAGAGCTCCGGCGCCGCCGGTGGCGGCAAGATAAACGGCCTTATGCTTCTTCATCGCGGACACGGCTTCCTTTCCCCTTTTTCCCTTTCCAATTGTAGCCTTAATGCCGGCCTTCAGCAAGGGAGCGGTGAACCTGTCCATTCTTGATGAAGTCGTGGGGCCCGCTGATCCTGTCACCGCGCCGGGCCTCGCGGGGGAGGGGCCGCAGTAGAATATTACCTGACCCTTGACGTCGATGGGGAGGGGCCTGCCCGCCATGATCAGCCCGATAAGTTTCTTGTGGGCCGCGTCGCGGGCGGTGTATATTTTTCCGGATACGCTCACCTTGTCGCCGATTTTCAGAGGCTTTATATCCTTTTCCGACAGAGGGGTTCTTAGTCTGATCATATAATGGCCCTCTTGATCCTGTGGGCATGGCAGTCCACGGCAAGCGCCACCGGAAGGCTCGCTATGTGGCAGGGGAAAGTTTCGATGTGGACTGCGAGCGCGGTGGTGTTTCCTCCCAGCCCCGAAGGCCCGACCCCGGTCTTGTTTACCGCCGCGAGCAGTTCTTTTTCCTTTTTCGCTGTCTCCTTGTCGGCGCTTGCCCTGCCGACCTCCCTCAGAAGGGCTTTCTTGGCCAGCAGCATGGCCTTGTCCGCGGTCCCGCCTATGCCCAGGCCGATAATTACGGGAGGGCAGGGATTCGGGCCGGCATTAGCTATTTCATCCACCACGAACGCTGAAATTTCCGAGAAATCGGCGCTCGGATTGAACATCCTGAGCGCGGAGACGTTCTCTGAGCCTCCGCCCTTGGCCATGAAGGTGATCCTGATCTCGCTTCCCGGAACGATATCGATGATGACATCAGCCGGGGTGTTGTCTTTGGTGTTTTCCCTTCTGAAGGGGGACGCAACGATCGACTTTCTGAGAAACCCTTCGGAATACCCCCGCCTGACGCCTTCGTTTACCGCTTCTTCGACGGTGGCGCCCCTTACCGAAACGTCCGCTCCAAGATCCACGAAGACCACCGCGAAGCCCGTATCCTGGCATATGGGGAGCTTCTCTTCACGGGCGATCCTGGCGTTCTCAAGAAGCTGCTTTAGGACCTCTTTGCCGGAAGACGAACTTTCCTTCTTCAGGGCCGCTTTGAGGGCACGAAGGACGTCCTCCGGCAGCTCGGTGCATGCTTCTACCGCCAGTTTGCTGACGGCTTCCGCGATCTTTTTTGAGTCGATTTCTCTTATCATAACTTAAGCTTTTGAATGTTAGCCCTGATGGCTTCGGCCGAATTCCTGAGGGCGCTCAACTCCCCGCCCGAAAGCTCCACCTCAACGATCTCCTCGATCCCTCTCTTGCCGAGTTTTGCCGGGACGCCCACGCAGATGTCTGAAAGACCGAATTGGCCGGTAAGATAGGCGCATGCGGGGATCACGGCGCCTGAATTCATGATGATCGCCTCGACCATATCGGCGGCTGAGGCCGCCGGCGCGTAATATGCGCTTCCGGTCTTGAGAAGAGCCACTATTTCGGCGCCCCCACCTTGAGTTCTATTGATTATTGAGTCAAGCTTGTCTTTCGGCAGGGCCTTTTCAAGAGGTTTTCCGTCCACCTTAGCCGAGCTGATTACCGGCACCATGAGGTCTCCGTGGCTTCCGAGAACCATGGCCTCTATCTTTGACGACGGCTTTCCCGTCTCCATTGATATGAACGCCTTCATCCTCGCCGTGTCCAGCTGGCCTGCCATTCCCATGACTCTATTCGGGTCGAATCCGCTCCTCTTGAGCGCCATGTAGGTCATGACGTCGAGGGGGTTTGTGACTATGATGATCCTGGTTTCCGGCGCGTGCTTCACTATATGATCCACCACCGAGCCGACGATCTGCGAGTTTTTGGCGAGGAGATCGTCCCTGGACATTCCCGGCTTCCTGGCGAGCCCCGCCGTGACGACAACGACGTCCGATCCGGACAGATCGGAAAAATCGTTTGATCCTTTGATCTTCCGGTCGTATCCTTCCACCGCCCCGGCCTGGGTCAGGTCAAGAGCTCTTCCCTGGGGAAGACCTTCGACAATATCTATGAGGACTACATCCGCCAGATCTCTCTCGAGCACCCTTCTCGCGAGGTCCGAACCGACGTTTCCGGCGCCGATTACCGATACTTTAGCCATATAATCCTCCGTTTGGAAGTATAGTCAATATTCTTTGCCCTGGCAAGAAAATTAAAGAGCGTTTGAGAGCCGCGCGAACTCGTCTATCGAAAGTGTTTCACCGCGCCGCTCGCCGTCAATGCCGCAGCGCTTAAGGGCCCTGTCCAGCCTTTCTTTTGAGATGTTGAGCTTGTGCGACACAAGGATCGAATTTCTAAGGGTTTTTCTCCTGTGCTCGAAAGCCGCGTGAAACAGGGAGTGGAACGTCTTTTCGCTTTTGACCCTGACCGCCTGAGTCTTCCTTGGAGCGAGAACGAGAACGGAGGACGATACGGCGGGGTGGGGAAAGAAAGCGGACTTAGGAATGTGGCAGCTGATCTTGACGTCTATCGAATGCTGAACGTATACGGACAGTGTTCCGTACTCCTTGCCGCCGGGAGATGCCGCGATCCTCTCCCCGACCTCGCGCTGGACGGTCACCACGGCCAGCTCGAATCGCGGTTTTGCCTCAATAAGCCTGGTTATTATCGGTGCTGTTATGTAGTAAGGGAGGTTGGCGACCGCCTTATAGTTTTTCAGCTTAAGCTTTTTCAGGTCCAGCCTGAGAAAGTCATCTCTCACAAGCTCGACGTTGCCGCACCCCCGAAGCTCTTCGGCGGCTATCCTGAAGAGGACCTTGTCGTACTCTACCGAAATGACGCGGCCGGCGCGCTTCGAGAGCTCCCTTGTCAGGGACCCAAGGCCCGTTCCTATCTCGAGAACGGTGTCGTCTTTTGTGAGGGCGCCGGCCGAGACGATCCTGTCGAGCGACGCCTGATCTATGATGAAGTTCTGCCCGAGCTTCTTCTTGGGCGTGAAGCCGTGCCTTGAGAGTATAGCCCTTGTTGACTCTGAGAGGGACACTTTACTTTTTCTTGCCGTTCTTCTCGGCGTGAGCCAGGAACACCGCGACCTTCACGGCCTCTATGAGGCTCGCGGGATTGGCCCATCCCTTTCCAGCTATGTCGAATCCCGTGCCGTGGTCCACGGATGTTCTTATTATCGGCAGGCCCACGGTAACGTTGACGGAATGGTTGAACGAAAGCAGCTTGAGCGGTATAAGCCCCTGGTCGTGGTACATTGCCACAACTATGTCGAACATGCCGACGCTGGCCAGATAGAACACCGCGTCCGGAGAAAGAGGCCCCTTGACGTCTATTCCGGCCTTCCTGGCATCTTTCACGGCGGGGGCTATCGCTTTGATCTCCTCATCGCCGAATATTCCGGATTCCCCGGCGTGCGGGTTGAGCCCCGCCACCCCGATCCTGGGCTTCTTTCCCCTTAGCTTTTTAGTCACCTCGTTCGCCAGCTTGATCGTGGCGAGCACGCGTTTCCTGTCTATCTCTCCGCTGACCTCTTCGAGGGGCAGGTGCGTGGTTACGAGCATCACCCACAGAGAGTCCGAGACGAACATCATGGCGAAATCCTTCGCTTTTGTCTTCTCCGCGAGTATCTCTGTGTGCCCCTGATACTTGAATCCGGCCTTGTGGATGGCCTCCTTGTTTATCGGGGCGGTCGTGATGCCGTCGATCTTCTTCTCCATGGCGAGGTCTATCGCCCGGATCAGGTACTCTACCGCGGCCTTGCCGCAGGGAGCGCAGATCTGGCCGAGCTTGACCTTTGACGGATCCAGGTTTTTCAGGTCAAAGACGTCCATCATTCCCCTTATGAAGCGGGCGTCTTCCATGTCTTCGATGGAGTTGATCTCGATTTTGGAGTTTCCTAGGGACTTAAGGGCCTGCTTCATCACCCGCTGGTCGCCGATTATGACCGGCCGGCAGATTCTATTCACCTCGTTGCTTATGAACGCCTTTGCTGCGATCTCCGGGCCGATTCCGGACGCGTCGCCCATAGTTATTCCGATAACTGGTTTATCCAACGGGATCATCCTTTCTTATTCAGGAGTTCTTGAAGCTGATTCCTGCCTTCTTCATTCTCTTGAGGGCTTCCATGAGGCGGTCGTCGGAATCGACGAGAGCAATGCGGACGTAACCCTCTCCGAGCTCTCCGAATGCTACTCCCGGAGCCACAACCACACCGGTTTTCTCTATGAGATGAAGAGAGAAGTCGGTTGAGCTGAAGCCTTTCGGCACCGGTATCCACAGGTAAAAAGTGGCGGAGGGCTTGTTCACCTGCCACCCGAGCTCCTCGAGCCCTTTAATGAACAGGTCGCGCCTCTTCTGATATGTCGTCCTCATTTTGTCAAAATAGCCGTCCTTCATTTTAAGGCCCGCTATCGCGGCCTTCTGAATGGCGGTGAAAAGGCCGTAATCGAGGTTCGTCTTCATCCTCTTGAGCGAGGCTATCATCTTTTCGTTCCCCACGGCAAAACCTATTCTCCAGCCGGCCATGCCGAAGGTCTTTGACATTGTATGGAACTCTATGCATATGTCCTTTGCCCCGGGCACCGAGAGAGCGCTTGGAGGCTTCTTGCCGTCAAAATAGAGCTCCGCGTAAGCGAAATCATGTATCATCATTATCCCGTTCTTCTTGCAGAAGGCCACGGCTTCTTCAAAAAATTCTTTCGGGGCGCATGCGGCTGTCGGGTTGGTCGGATAGCTCAAGATGAGGAACTTCGCCTTTTTTGCCACGCTCTCGTCGATGGTTTTCAGGTCAGGCAGGAAGCCGTTCCTTTCAGTAGTCGGAAGAACGTGGGGGATACCCCCTGCAATTATTGTGCCGTTGAAGTGGGCCGGGTAGGCCGGGGAGGGGACCAGTGTCATGTCCCCCGGGTTGACGAAAGCGAGCGCCAGGTGAATAAGCCCCTCTTTTGATCCGATCAAAAGCGCGATCTCGCTGTCCGGCTTCAGGGAAACTCCGTACTGCTGTTTGCACCAGCCAACGATGGCTTTTTTGATCTCGGCCGTGCCGTCGAAGGGTGACGGATACCTGTCGTTCTCATGGTCATCCAGGGATGACTTGAGCGTTTCGGTGATCTCCTTTGGCGGGGCGATGTTGGGGCTTCCTATGCCGAGATCGATCAGGTCGACGCCCTTCTTGCGCTGTTCGGCCTTTAAGGCGTCGAGCCTGGCGAAAACATACTGAGGCAGGTTGGATAATCTCTGAGCTTCCTCAAACATTGCTTCTCCCGAATAATTCGCGGGCCTGATATGAGCTTCTCACGAAGGGTCCGCAGGCGACGCTCTTGAAACCCATCTCAAGCCCTGTTTTTCTTATTCTTTCAAAAGATTCCGGGTTCAGATATTCTACTACAGGAGCGTGTTTTTTGGAAGGGGCAATATACTGGCCTACCGTCAGAAGGTCGCAGTCCGCCGCCCTGAGATCTTTTAAGACGCCGAAAATTTCTTCCGGAGATTCGCCCAGTCCGACCATAAGTCCGGATTTGGTCAGGATGGAGTTCTCCATCTTTTTTGCCGACCTGAGCAGTTCAAGGGACCTTTTGTACTCAGCCTGGGGGCGTATCCCGGGGTACAATCGCGGCACCGTCTCGACATTGTGGTTCAGGACGTCCGGCTTTGAATCGATAACGGTCTTTAACGCGTCAGGACTGCCTTTGAAATCCGGTATCAGCACTTCAACCCGCAACCCGCCAGCCCGCAACTTGTTAACTGTCCTCCCAAACTGTTCCGCTCCTCCGTCGGGCAGATCATCTCTGGTGACCGAAGTAACAACAACGTATTTAAGCCCCAGTTTCCCGGCGGCCTCAGCGATCCTTTTCGGCTCCGTTCCGTCGACAGGACCGGGCGCGGATTTCTCCACGGCGCAGAACCTGCAGTTCCTGGTGCACCGGTCGCCGAGTATCATGAAGGTCATGGTTTTTCGGGAGTAGCACTCCCCCACGTTGGGGCACAAGGCCGATTCGCACACCGTGTGGATGCCCGGATCGTTAATTACGGCCCTGAGCTTCCTGATGTTCCTTGATTTCGGCGTCCGCTTTATCAGCCACGGAGGGAGCTTTGGCATATTCAAGGATTATATACGATTATCCCGCGATTTTCCAAGCTCCGCCCGAAAATGAAATTTTTGCCCGGCCCGTACGATAAATACTCGGCCGAAAAGGAGTACGCATGAATAATTGTTCTGCAGTAATTTACCGTGGCCCTCAGTTCATGAAGGCGAATCCGAAGTACCACCAGATGTTCCTGTCGGTGGCCCGGGATGCCGTAATAGTCCGCAATATGAATTTATATCTGCGCGAAGCTGAAACGCCCGTGAACATCGCCGTTGACGGACCTCCGGGCTCGGGGAAGACCACGTTCTCGAAGAGGCTCGCGAACTTCCTTAACCTGAATTTTGAGGGAGTGTTTTTTGCCAGCGTAGTAAAAATGGACGATTTTTTCAGCGGCGCAAATCACCAGCTTGCGCCCCATGAGATGATGGGGATGGACCCGGAGAGGACCGAGAAGCCGGAATTCTGGTACAGGTTTGATCACATTGAGGAAAACCTGAGGCGCATCCGGGCCCTCAGGCCCGGCGGAAGCTCGCTCATAAGCCCTCTTTATAACGGAGGGATGTTCGACGGATATGACTTTATCTGCTTTCCGGAGGGAATGATCACGGTATACATACTCGAAGGCGTCTATTCTCTCCATAACCGCCTGACGGAGCACATCGACCTCGGCGTTTTCTTCTGGAAGAGCGAGTCAAGCCGCGATGCCCAGTACGCCATAAGGTCTCTCATGAGGCAAAGGGATCCCGCGACGGTCAATGCCATTTACGCGCTGAGCCGGAAATGTTATTTGAAATACCTGGCTCAGGGGCTGGACCGGCATTTGATAAACTGGGGAATTTTTCAGCCTTCTGCCAAAGACCCGCTCGCGCCCGAGCCCGATCCGAAATGTTTCCACGCCAATGAAAAGAACAGGCCCAGGATCGTCCGGCTTGCCGGCAGGGAACTTAAGTCCGGCAGGGACTGGGTATGGAAAATCGGCTCGGAGAATAACAGGGAGTAACGCTTATGGAATTTGCTTCACCGACAGTGTTCAGAAAGCCCGTCTATCTGCAGTATCATCCCGCGTACAACAGGGTGTTCGGGAGGGTGGTGCAGGAGGCGATCTCCTTTCACAAGATGAAATCCGCGCTGTCGGCGCATAGGTTCATTGAGCCCATCACGATAGCGATCGACGGTCCTCCCGGGGCCGGCAAGACGACCTTCGCGAGGAGGTTCGCCAATTACGTTAACCTGACTATGAGGGGCCTGCTGGCTGTCTATGTCTTTCAGATGGACTATTTTCTGAGCGGAATGAACCGGAAGCTTGACGCTTCCGGACTCAGGGCGCTGCCTCCTGAAAAATACACCGATCCGGCCTTCTGGTACAGGTTCGACGACGTTGATTTTCTGACCCAGTCTCTCAGGTCCATAAGGACCGGAGATAACGTGATACTCAGGGGCCTTCACGAACCGAAAACGGACAGGTTCGACAAGGAGCTGATGATCTCATATCCCGAGAACAGGTATCCGTTCTTCGTTATCGAGGGCGTTTACTCCCTTCACGAGCGTTTTACCGAGAACGTCGATCTCGGCATCTTCTTCTGGAGCGGGGAATGGCTCAGGCACGCTCAGTACACCTTCAGGGCCAAAATGAGAGGGAGCGGCGATCAGGAGAGGGCGGAAGTCCTGTATGACCTGAGCAACAGGTGCTACCTGTCTTACCTTGAGAACGGCTTCGAGAAATACATTGATCTCCTGGCAGTGATCGACAAAATCGATCTGAGGGGCGAATCCGAATACAGGGGGCCGATCATTCAGAAGCTGGACGGAACGGGATGGTCAAGATTCCTCAACATTGTCGCCTCAGAAATTGAGGCGGGCTCTCCGGTGAAAGCGTGAAATCTTAGCCGAAATCTGCCGATATGCAAAATAGGAGGCGATGTTTAATGTCCGGTGTTAATTTTGGCATCAAACCGATCCGAATGGAAGCGAAGAAAATGCTGGGTTTCAAGTTCGTTGGAAGGGGAGACGCTAACGTAAACCTTAACGGCTGCGTGGCGGGGCTGACCAGGCTCAATCTTGACAAAAGCCAGGTCCAGTTCTCGCGTGTGGTCTCTGATAACGGAGTCGTTGACGTGAACAACCTCATGCTCAGGTCCGCGCTTCAGTCGCAGGGCGACGCCCAGTTCGGCGAGAGACTGATAGTGTCAGGCGAGCTGGCTGACAAGTCATGGTATAAGGACGTTATAGGAATTAGATACGGGGTCTTTTCCTGGGATGAGATCGTATCTGGAGAGGCAAGGGAGGACCAGCTTCAGTCCGTTCGGATGCCAACTCTCATGAGCGTTTTTTCTCACGGCAGCGACGTACAGACCTTTTCCCTGGAGATGCCGCTTGGGTTCACGTTTGACAGCTTCAGGTTTGTAAGGCTGGTATTTGACTTCAGGAACGGCGAGTCTCAAGCGCTGGACCTGTGCCTGGCCTCAGAAGGGCTTACCAGGGGGGCGGAATTCATGAACTCAATGGTAGGAGCCGCTTCGAATTCTCTCCATATTTGAAAAAACTGAAATTTCTCCGAATTCGGCCCGATAACGGAATCAGGAGGGAATCATGCTGACAACAATGGGTAATTTCGCCATAAGAGGAGGATCGACCTCCGTTCAATCCAGGGCCTGTCCGGGGTTCAGGTTCGAGGGAACAAGAAACGCTGCCGGGCCTCTCGAGGATCTCGCTCTGATCGGATCAAGGCCCACCCTGGCGAACTCACGGACGGCAAGTTACATGATTGTGGCGCCGTCAACAGGACTCTTGATCTCAAAGCTCAATCTGACAATGGGCGGGGCCGAGAAATTGATGTATGGCGAGCCCACGCTGTATGTTGAGGGGAAACTGAAATACGCCGGGGAAAGAAGAACATTCGAGTACATCGCGACCAGATCCGTCATTTACCCCCTTGGAGATCCTTCTCAGGTGACAGACCTTCCCGATAATGTCATCGGAAGCTCGCTCGCGGCAGTATCTGACGGGCTTGATTCCGGCGGGCTGAAATTCGGCCAGACCATCAGGCTTCCCAATGGACTTAATGAGGAGACCGCGGTTCTCGGAATAAACCTCTTTTCAAAGTGGGGGTCCACCAATAACACGGACATGATCGATGTCCTGCTTCCTTCTAGGGCCCTGCTGGATTTCTCGCGTCAGCTCAGGCGGCTCGGTTAGGTCCGGGGCTTCAGATCCACATAATAGAACTTGCGTGAATGATGCTAGATGTGGATTGCCTGTCCGAAGATCGATTCGGCCGCTTCCTGGACGGCCTCGGGCAGGGTGGGGTGAGCGTGGATCATATTCGCCATCTCTTCAGCTTTTGCTCCCAGCTTTAATGCCATCGCGGCCTCGTGGATCATTATGGCCGCCTGAGGACCGATGATGTGAACTCCGAGTACCTTGTTCGATTTCCCGTCCGCGACTATCTTCACGAAGCCTTCCGTCTCGCCGATGGCCCTGGCCTTGCCGAGAGCCATGAACGGGAATCTGCCGATCTTTACATCGCCGCTCTTTTCCCTTGCCTCTGATTCGGTAAGTCCGACCGAGGCGACCTCGGGATCGGTGAATATGCACATGGGAACGACGGAATAATCGATCCTGGCATCATGTCCGCACGCGTTTTCGGCGGCAACCTTTCCCTGAGCGTATGCCACGTGAGCCAGCATGTTGATCTTCGTGATGTCTCCCACGGCGTAAACCCCGGGCATGCCGGTCTCCATCCGGTCATTGACCCCGAGCGCCTTTCCGTCGGGAGTGTTGAGCTTTCTTCCAACGGCGACAAACGTTACATCCTTTCCCGACGGCCTGCTGAGCTTCGTGTTCATGTTGATCTCGATGCCTCTTTTTTTGACCAGCCCCGTCAGGGCTTGAGACACTTCTTCATCCACCATCGGAAGGGCCCTCGCGGCCGCCTCGCAGATGCTTATCTTCGTGCCAAGATCGGAGAATATACGCGCGAACTGCAGCCCGATGACCCCGCAGCCGAGTATCTCCATCGTTTTCGGGACCACGGTCATGTCCAGGATGTGGTTGCTGTTTATGATCTTCTTTCCGTCCACGGGGAAGCCGGGGATGTCCATCGGTTCCGAGCCTGTTGCTAGAATGATCCTCTCAGCCCTCAGCTGAGAGCTGTCAGCTGAGAGCTCGATAATTCCCGGTCCTTTCAGTCTTCCTTCACCCTCAATCAATTCGATCTTGTGCTGTTTTAAGAGGTACTCCACGCCTTTCGTAAGCCGGACGACTATCCTGTTCTTGCGCTCTATGACCTTTTCCATGCTTATCGAGAATTTCTCGATGTTTATTCCGAACTCGTGCGCGCTCCTGACCTTTGAGAATAGCTCGATGGAGGCGAGTATGGATTTCGTTGGGATGCATCCGCGGTTCAGGCAGGTCCCGCCGACCCTGTCCTTTTCGATCACGACCACCTTCCTGCCCAGCTGCGCGGCTCTTATGGCCGCCGAATATCCACCGGGACCTCCGCCCAAGACGGCGACGTCGTATTTCTTTTCATTCATCTTTGCCGGCTCCGTTCCCGTTGTATATCTTCTTCATTACTATCAATATTCCCGCTGTGGAGCAGGTTAAAACGTTTGCGGACGTGACAATCGGGTCGCCGATGCTGATGCCGTATATGGTCCAGAGAAATGTGCCCGTGAAAATGATGAAAAGCATGAGGATTGAGACATCCTTGAGCTCCCTGATCTTCAGAGCCTTGATTATCTGGGGGATGAATCCCGTTGAGGTGAGGATCGCCGCGAATATTCCGATAGTTTTGAAGACCATTTTGGATCCTTTCCGGATTGAAAAACCAAGTCTAGCATAAAAGCCCGGGAGGTGAAAGAGGGTCAGCCTCTGTCCAGTTCCCGCATGAGGAGTTTGTTGACGGCTCCGGGATTGGCGCGTCCCTTTGATGCCTTCATGACCTGGCCTAAGAGAAATCCCGCTGCGGCTTTCTTGCCTTTTTTGTAATCGGCGACGGACTTGTCGTTTGCGGCAATGACTTCCTTAACGATCTTGATCAGCTCGCCCTCATCACTTATCTGGGTCTTTCCGGACTCTTTTGTTATCTGGTCTGCCGGCTTTCCGGTCTTCAGCTGCTCGGCAACTATCTCTTTAGCTATGCTCCTGCTTATCCTGCCGGACTTCACGGCGTTCAGCGTTCCGGCCAGCAGCTCGGGGGTCAGCTTTGTTCCGGAAATTGAGACCTTTTCGCTGTTCAGGTAGGCAGTTATGTCGCCAAGGATCCAGTTGCTTATCTCCTTGGCCGAATCAAACAGCTTGAGCGTGGCCTCAAAGAAATCGGATATCTCCCCTGATGACGTCAGAAGCCCGGCGTCATGAGGGGGAAGATTGTATTCCGATTCGTAGCGCCTCTTCCTGTCCGCCGGAAGCTCGCCTATTGTTCCTTTGATCTCCTCGATCCACTTCTTGTCCGGCTCCAAGGGCACAAGGTCCGGCTCCGGGAAGTAGCGGTAGTCATGCGCGAACTCCTTGCTCCTCATTGACCTGGTGGTGTCGGTAGTGTCGTCGAAGTATCTTGTTTCCTGGACTATTCTTCCTCCCTCTTCGAGTACCTCGATGTGCCGCTTCTCTTCAGCTTCCAGAGCCTTGAGAACGGAGCGGAAAGAATTCATGTTCTTCACTTCAGTTTTTGTGCCGAATTTCTTTTCTCCGGAGACCCTCACGCTAATGTTCGCGTCGCAGCGCAGGCTTCCCTCCTCCATTTTGGCGTCGCACACGCCGAGCTGCTTGAGAAGGTTCGCCAGGTCCTCAACGAATGTTTTGGCCTCTCCGGGAGACCGGATTTCCGGCTCGGTCACTATCTCCATGAGGGGAACCCCGGTCCTGTTGAAGTCAACAAGCGATTCCTCGGCGCCCATTATCCTTGCCGCTCCTACGTGAACGAGCTTTCCCGCGTCTTCCTCCAGGTGTATCCTTGTTATCCCCACGTTGTTGAGGCGTCCCCCCGTGGCCAGGGGAAGCTCGTACTGGGATATCTGATAGTTCTTCGGCAGGTCGGGATAGAAGTAGTTTTTTCTCGCGAAGACGTTCCGCTTTTCAATCTTGCATCCGAGCGCGAGAGCGGTCTTTATTGCGAGCTCCACAGCCTTCCTGTTGATCTTCGGCAGCACTCCGGGCTGGCCGGTGCATATCGGGCATATGTTTGTGTTGGGCCGTGCTCCGAACCTGGTCGAGCAGCCGCAGAACATCTTCGACTCGGTCGAAAGCTGGGAGTGTATCTCAAGCCCGATCACTGTTTCGTATTTCATAATTGCACCAGTTCTTCCTTGTGGAACCTGAGAATGAATTCTCGGTTCCGCGCTTCGAAACTGTAGAATTAATTCTACAGTTTCGCCTTTTTGTGGAACCGCGAATTTATTCGCAGGTTCATGGAACCTGAGACTAAAGTCTCGGTTCCCTTTTTTCATGACGCTATTCCCGGAACCGCGAATTTATTCGCAGGTTCCAGATCAAAATTATAAGCCGATTGTTCTCCATCAAGTGCCCTGCTCCCAGGCGTGCGCCGCCCTGAGTATCGTCTCTTCGTCAAAAGCCTTTCCGATTATCTGCAGCCCCACGGGCAGCTTCTCAGAAGTTCCGCACGGAACCGATATCGCGGGAAGCCCCGCCAGGTTGACCGGTATCGTCGATATGTCGGAAAGGTACATCGACAGCGGATCATCCGTTCTCTCGCCTATCTTGAACGCTACAGAAGGAGTGGTGGGGGAGACAAGGACGTCGAATTTCCCGAAGGCCTTTTCAAAATCCCTCGCTATGAGCGTCCTGACCTGCTGGGCCTTGAGGTAGTACGCGTCGTAATATCCGGCGGATAGGGCGTATGTTCCTATCATTATCCTCCGCTTCACTTCCGGCCCGAAGCCCTCGCGCCTTGAGTTCTTGTACATCGAGATCAGGTCGGGAGAATCCTTTGACCTGAGGCCGTACTTCACCGCGTCGTACCTTTCCAGGTTGGAGCTTGCCTCCGCGGGAGCTATCAGGTAGTAAGTGGGGACCGAGTATTCGAACGTGGGCAGGGAAACCTCCTCGACCTTTGCCCCCATCTCCTCAAGCTTTTTCACGGCTTTCTTCACGGCTTTCTTGACGCCGTCCTCAACGCCCTTTCCCATGAGCTCTTTTATGAGGCCTATCTTGAGGCCCTTGATGTTCTTTGTCAGGGCCTTCGTGTAGTCAGGGACCTTCCTCTCGACCGAGGTCGAATCCAGCGGGTCATAGCCGGAGATCGCGTTAAGGAGAATTGCCGCGTCCCTGACATCCTTTGTTATCGGCCCGATCTGATCGAGAGTTGACGCGAACGCGATGAGCCCGTACCTTGAGACCCTTCCGTAAGTGGGCTTGAGGCCCACGACTCCGCAGAAGCTCGCCGGCTGCCTTATCGATCCTCCCGTGTCTGATCCGAGCGACATTATCGTTTCGTTCGCGGCCGTTGCAGCCGCGGAGCCTCCCGATGACCCGCCGGGGACCCTGTTCGGGTCCCTGGGATTTCTGGTCACCTTAATGCCCGAGTTCTCGGTGGACGAGCCCATGGCGAACTCGTCCAGGTTGGTCTTTCCGACAATCGGCGCGCCGAGGGCCTTCAGGTTCTCAACGACCTTGGCGTCGTATGGCGGCTTGTAGTTCGCGAGAATTTTCGACGAGGCCGTAGTGAGGACCCCCTTCGTGCACATGTTGTCCTTGACCGCGACCGGAATTCCTTCAAGAGGGGATATCTCTTCGCCTCTAGATATTTTTTCATCGGCCTTCTTTGCCGCTTCAAGCGCGGCCTCTTCAGTCACGGTAACGAAGGCGTCAATGTCCCTTTCGGCCTTTTTTATTTGTTCCAGCACCGCCCGGGTCACTTCCGAGGACGATGTTTTCTTTTTCTTGAGGAGATCGTGTATTTCGTGCGCGGTCAGTTCGTGAAGGTTCATTTTTACTCCAGTATTTTCGGGACCCTGAACATCTGGTTCTCGGACTCGGGAGCGTTCGCCACTATCTCGTCGGGATAAGTGCAGGGAGCGACCTTGTCCTCCCTGTAGACGTTCTTCATCGGAATGGCGTGGGAGGTCGGGGGGACGCCGTCGGTCTTCAGCTTGTTTATGGTCTTCGCGTACTCAAGTATGCTGGAAAGCTGGCCTGTAAAAAGAGACTTTTCTTCCTCGGTCAGGCCGAGGCGGGCCAGTTCTGCCACGTGTTCAACGTCTTTCTTTGAAATCGACATGTTTTCCTCCGCAAACTTTTGTGATTATACATTAATGAAAGTTTATTTCAAGCTCGGACGCGATATGATATAATCAGATAAAATTTGGAGCTATTACATGAAATTTAAGGCACCCAGAGGCACCTATGACGTTCTTCCGGAGGACTCCCCGGTCTGGCAGTATATCGAGAAAACCGCCCGGGAGACCTTCGCGCTTTATAACTACCGGGAGATAAGGACCCCGATATTCGAGTCCACCGAGCTTTTCGCGCGCTCCATCGGCTCGACCACTGACATCGTTACCAAGGAGATGTACACGTTCCTCGACAAGAAGGGGCGCAGCCTCACCCTGAGGCCGGAGGAGACCGCGCCTGTCGTCAGGGCATGCCTGGAGAACAACCTTATATCTCCCGACAAAGTGACCAAGCTGTACTATATAGGGCCCATGTTCAGGTATGAAAGGCCGCAGGCCGGAAGGTTCAGGCAGTTCTCCCAGATAGGCGTTGAGGCGTTCGGCTCCGCGGATCCCGCGCTGGACGTTGAGGTCATGACTCTTGCCGTGAGGCTTTTCGAGAAACTCGGCCTGAAGGGCCTGGAGGTCAACGTCAACAGCGTCGGATGCTCAAAGTGCAGGCCGGCTTTCCTGGAGGAGCTGAAGAAATACTTCAGGTCAGAAATCGGCAGGATGTGCGGAGAGTGCGGGAAGAGGCTCGAGTTCAATCCCTTAAGGATACTCGACTGCAAGAATGAGGCCTGCCAGGGCCTGATCCTTAAGGCTCCCGCTCCGCTGGATTTTGCCTGCGCGGACTGCAGGAGGAGCTTCGAGGACGCAATGAAATTCCTGGAGCGGGCAAAGATCAAATGCAGGATAAACGACCGCCTTGTGAGAGGGCTTGATTATTACACCGGATTGACCTTTGAGGTGGTCTCAAAGAAGCTGGGGGCGCAGAACGCCGTTTGCGGCGGAGGGCGCTACAATGACCTGGTCTCGGACCTCGGAGGGAAGGCGGTTCCGGCAGTCGGATTCGCGCTGGGCGTGGAGAGGGCGATCGACGTCCTGAAAAGCTCAAATGTTTCTGTTCCGGAGGCGAAGCTTGATGCCTTTGTGATTACTATAGGGGAGGAAGCCGGAGAATTGGGGGTCAGGATATCGGAGGATCTGAGAGCCTGCGGCTTAAGCGCCGATCTGGACTTTTTTGAAAAGGGAGTTAAGGCGAAGATGAAGGCCGCGGACCGCTCCGGCGCGCGCTTCGCTGTGATAGTCGGGGGCGAGGAGATCAAGAAGAAGTCCGCGACGCTGAAGAACATGAAGGACGGCAGCCAGAAGGAAGTCAAGCTCAGCGAACTGGTAAAGGAGATAAAGAGGAAATGAAGAGAACTCACGGGTGCGGGGAGTTGAGAAAGAGCCATATAGGAAAGGCCGTCGATATTGTCGGCTGGGTACACAGGAGAAGGGACCACGGCGGACTGGTATTCATAGACCTGCGCGACAGGTCGGGCATAGCACAGGTGGTCTTTCCCGCGGAGGAAAAGGGGCTTCACTCGGTTGCCGAAAAGGTCAGGCCCGAATTCGTCCTGGCCGTGTCGGGCGAGGCGGTGAGCCGCTCTCCCGAGACGGTCAACAGGAACATGCCGACAGGGGAGATAGAGGTGCGCGCTAAGAACATAGAGATACTCAATTCCTCCAAGACCCCGCCGTTCGAGATAGCCGATCCAAGGACCGATGTCGACGAAACGGTCCGGCTTAAATACCGATACATAGACCTGAGGAAAGAAATGATGCGCGAGAACCTGATCTTCAGGCACAAGATCATAAAAGCCTCAAGGGACTATCTTGACTGCAATGGTTTTCTTGAGATCGAAACGCCTTTCCTCACAAAATCCACTCCCGAGGGCGCTAGGGACTATCTTGTTCCCTCCAGGGTGAATCCCGGAAAGTTCTATGCGCTTCCCCAGTCCCCGCAGCTTTTCAAGCAGCTCCTCATGGTCGCCGGCATGGAGAGGTATTTTCAGGTGGTCAGGTGTTTTCGCGATGAGGACCTGCGCGCGGACAGACAGCCCGAGTTCACGCAGATAGACATAGAAATGTCCTTTGTCGAGGTTGACGACGTTCTTCTTTCGGTCGAGGGGATGCTCGACCGCGTGATGAAGCAGGTCAGGGAGGACGAGGAGAAGTATTATGTCCATAAGAACATCCCTGATATCAAGGTTCCCTTCCCCAGGATGACCTGGGCTGAGGCGATGGCCAGGTACGGAACGGACAAGCCGGACACGCGCTTCGGGCTGGAGCTTGTCGACCTCTGCGATATTGTCAAGGACTGCGGCTTCAAGGTGTTCTCCGAAACGATTAAGAAGGGCGGGATAGTCAAGGGGCTGAACGCCAAAGGCTGCGCCGAGTTTTCGAGATCCGACCTCGACAATCTCGAGGCGCTGGCCAAGAAGCTGGGCGCGAAGGGGCTGGCCTACATTGTAATGGCGCCCGGCGGCATGAAGTCCCCCATACTCAAGTTCTTTAAAGAGCCCGAGATAAACGAAATCGTCAAGGCGCTCAAGGGAGAGACCGGGGACGTCCTGTTCTTCTCCGCCGACAAGGCCGACACCGCCAATTACGTTCTGGGCGAGATCCGCCTGGAGCTGGGGAAGCGCCTGAAGCTTATCGATCCTGCGCTCTTCAACTTCATCTGGATAACCGATTTTCCGCTCCTTGAGCGTTCGGACAAAGAAAAAAGATGGGTCAGCAGGCATCATCCTTTCACGGCCCCGCAGGGCTCCTGGGACGACATTGAAGAGCGCTTCATAAAGGATCCCGCTTCGATCAAGGCAAAGGCATATGACCTGGTGCTTAACGGCGTCGAGATAGGCGGCGGGAGCATCAGGATACACAAAAGCAACATGCAGTCGAAGATATTCAAGCTTCTGAACATTCCCGAAGATGAGGCAAGGTCCAGGTTCGGCTTCCTGCTTGAGGCCCTTGAATACGGCGCGCCTCCCCATGGAGGCATTGCCCTGGGACTGGACCGCCTCGTCATGATGCTCGCCGGGATGGATTCGATCAGGGACGTGATAGCTTTTCCGAAAACGCAGTCGGCCATGTGCCCGCTGACGGGTGCGCCTGATTCGGTGGATCAGAAGCAGCTGAAGGAAATTCATATCAAACCGATTTAAAGGAGGCTGGACGCAATGAGAGGAAAACAATTCTCAACCCTGCTCTCAGCGCTGCTCTTCTTTGTTTTATTTTCCGGATGCGCCTTATCGGCGACCACCTGGACGGGAACCGGCGGCCCTTCTTATACCCTAAGTTACAAGGTATCCGACGTTAAGATTTCCCCTTCGGATGCCGATGTGATTTATGTACTTGTGCAGCAGCAGGGCAGCAACGTGTTTACGTTGCTTAAATCTCTGGACGGAGGCGACAGCTGGCAGAACATGTTCGCAGCGGAATACGCCTGGGGATATGCCTCCCCTTCAGGCGACTGGATAGAGTATGATATGCAGGGCATTGAAATTGACCCGCAGGATGAGGATATTGTATATGCTTACGGCGGGATCACGGTATCCCCGTATTACGGCGGGATATGGAAGTCCGAGAACGGCGGGGCCTCCTGGGAGCACATATACGGCAAGGCGGGGGATACGCTGATCTCCGACTGTTTCACCGACAGCCTTGCAATAGCTCCTTCCGACAACGACGTCCTTTATCGTGGTAATTTTGGCGCATCAAGATGGGCAACCAAGATCTTCAGCGTTTCAAAGGACGGGGGAACGTCCTGGACGAACGCCGAATCGGGAGACGAGCTTCCGTATATGTGCGGAGTCGTGGACATTGCCGTGCACCCGACGAACGAAAGCTTCGCGGCCGTGAGCGTGGCGTGGCAAAACGACTTTGAGAAGCCGGCCACGGAGGAAGCGGGGATTTACGTGACAACAGACGAAGGAAAGAGCTTCACTCTCTCAAAAAGGGATTTTCCGGGATGCAGATATTACGATGGGTCCACGAATAGCCCGACAATAAGATCCGTTGACTTTGATCCGGACTCGGCGATGATCAGGGCCGTAAAAGCGCCCGCCTGGTGGAGCAATTTCGGGTCAGTCTGGGTTCATACGACCGGTGAAGTATACGTTTCCCACGATCTGGGCTTCAGCTGGGAAGTTTTTTCCTCTCTTGAGGCAATGTGGCTTGAGGATGAAGGCTTCAGGGCCGACAAGGCTTTCTCGGTGGCTGATCCGAACAACTTTGACCGCTTATACTGGTGTCAGAGCAATACATGGAGAAGTGATGACGGCGGGAAGACCTGGGCAGACCTTGGTCGAACGGCTCTCTCCGGTCTTTCGGCTTCAAAGCAGGATCCAGGGGTAGTCTATGCCGGAGCTGGCGCGGCTCCGGTCCTCTCGAGGAACTCAAATTACGGGAGCGGGTCGTGGGAGGACCTCACGGATGATATCCGGCAGTCTTCGCTTGTATTCTCGTTGTATTCCTTCCCGATCTTAGGAGGAAGATTGATCGCGCACGGCGGAGGGGGCCCCGGAAGACGCTTTCGCTCCATGGATTACGGCTCTTCGTGGCTGATCGTGCCTCCGAGCAGCAGGGCCTCCAACCTGGTGTTTGATCATGAAAATGCCGGGGTGACTTACGGAACTTCCGGCAGGGTTTTGAGGAAGGGGACGGATTATCTCGCGAGCTCAAGCGACATATATACTCTTCCCACGACGTATGAATCTTGGACGACGCTGGCTGTTTCCCCTACAAATTCCTCCACTCTCTTTGCTTCGGTTAGTGGTGACAGGGACCATTACAATCTTTCCGGAATAAGGAAGAGTGCGGACAGCGGAGTGAACTGGAGTTCAGCCGGCTTTTCCACAGGTTCGGAAGAATCCTGCTCTCTCCTTGTTCTTGATCCGGTGTCTCCTGAAGTGATGTACAAGAAGGGCGCGCCTCAGGCGCTCAATTCTCCGGAGAATCGGGGCCTGTGGAAGAGCACGGACGGAGGCGCCAACTGGTTTGACATGGACGACGTTTATACCGCCGGCAGCGGAAATCTCTATCAGGACTATCCTCAGATGACAACCGTTTCCGCAATAGCGGTGGATCCCACTGACAACAACATCGTTTATGTCGGAACGGGCAACTACCATTGTGAAGGGCAGGTATACATAACGACAAACGGAGGGGTCTCATGGAAAACGCTTTCCAACCCTCAAAGCCTGACTTACGTGTTTTCCCTCCATCCCGCAAAAGAGCATCCCAAGAGATTATATGCGGTCTTCTGGCCGCTGGGCACCGTGCCTGTTGATGATCCCAGATGGCTCGGCCAGATCGGCAGGAGGATCGAGGGCAGCGGACTGTCGTCGCTTGAATCATGGACGGAGATAAGCCAGTCGCTCCGGGACCAGTACGGTTCTCTTCTGGGTGTATGGGACTTCGACACCGACGGGAAGACCGATACGGTGATGTACGCCGGAACCGAGAGAGGCGTATATATAGGCTACGATTATCCCCCCATTATGCCGGAGCCCTCGATAGAATCGGTCGCTCCTTACTACGTCGTAAATCTGACGAGCACCAACATGATAATAGACGGCAACTATTTCATGGATCCGCTCGAGGTCGCCGTTTCCGGCCCCGATCCGATGCTCTCGGAGCTTTCCATAGTCGAGTCAAACCCCACCAGGATCGTGGCCGAGGTGCCGCCGGGGATAGAGCTCGGCACTTACGAAGTCAGAGTGGAGGCCGCCGGAGGCACATCAAACCCCGGCACGTTCGAGGTGATCGGCGCCTCTCCGGACGGGCCGACTATCGAGGCTGTCAGGTTCGACGGCAGGATGTGGCTGGGGCCGAGGGACCCGGTTTCAAAGAGCCCGTACGTCATGGCCAGGGTCCTTGACATGAACGGAATAAACGAGGACGGCTTCGAATACGTGCTTCAGAGGATCGACACGCCCTTCTTCAGGAGGACGACCCTGGAGGCGACAGCGTACACAAGCTGGGAGGGATCCGACACATCCGGAGAGGTCGCGTTCCTTGTGGATCCGTACATTCCTGCCGGAAGATACACGTTCACTCTCATGGCGAGGGACAAGATAACTTCCGAGTCTTATCCAGAGGGCAGGGTGGGGGCGTGGAGCGGAGGAATAGAGGTGGATGTCGGAGAACTCAGGATAATAGGCGATATCCTCAGCTACCCCGTGCCGTTCAAGGCGCTCGGAAATGATAACTTGATAATCTCCTACAATCTCAACAGGGACGCCGATGTGACCGTTTACGTGTTCGACATAAGCGGGCAGGTGGTGCTGACGAGGAAATTCTCGGAAGGCCAGAACGGCGGCCACGCGGGCTACAATCAGTTCGAGTGGAACGGCGTGACCGATTTCGGCAACGCC
>Ga0180433_10001967_pt1 | contig 33186 bp, 31 predicted proteins | sample SS_ome_8_FD_132980 | JGI IMG/M metagenome (GOLD analysis project Ga0180433, IMG submission 132980) | Hypersaline lake sediment archaeal communities from the Salton Sea, California, USA - SS_1_D_1 metaG | ecosystem: Environmental > Aquatic > Non-marine Saline and Alkaline > Hypersaline >...
GGAGGCGCCTCCACCTGAACCAAGCTGGGGTACTTTAATAACTGATGTTAAACCAAATAATCTGATAATCAGAGGATATGCATTACAGGATATTATTGAATACACATCTTTACTTTCTGCTGCCCGGTTAATTATTCAGGGAGAACTTCCTGATGAACGATACCTCAGAGCTTTGAATAAACTTGCCTGTGATGCTGCCAGAAAGAAAGCACCTGTTATTCCACGCAATTCACATGAGGACATATCTAAGACGTTGCAGAAGTATCTATTAAATGATGAAGATCTGGCTCGTTTCAGGCCGCAGGGTGAAAATAAATCTGTTGAAAAGTCTATATACTGTCTTGGACGTTTTTGTTCTTATCTAGCAGATTTTTTTGATAATCAAAAAGCTTTAACTGATACATGTGATAATGAAAGATTTTCTGATCTGGTTTACAGATCTTTCACCGGTGAATCTGAAAATAAAGAAAAAACACAAATGATACAAGCAATGATCACAGCCTGTATTGATCATGGTGTAACCCCGCCATCTGCTCAGGCAACTCTGATTGCTGCTTCAGTGAGAGCTGAGTACGAAGTGGCTGTTGCACAGGGGGTGGGAGCAATTACTGATGTACATGGAGGAGCTGGTGAAAAAGCAGCTGAATTTTTCACTAAATGTGCTGAGATTGCTAAAAAAGAAAAAATTTCATTAAAGGATGCTACTTACAAAATGATGAAACAGTATATTGATTCAGGATTGAGAATTGAGGGCATGGGGCACAGAATTCATACCCAGGATCCCAGAAGAGATGTGTTATGGTCAATAGCCGAAGAAAACAATATAGCAGGTGATTGTGTAAAGATCTCAAAGATTGCCGGTACAGTGTTACAACAGGTAAAGGGGATTAATTTACCGGTAAATGTAGACGGAGTTATTGGAGCCATTGTGGCAGATATGAAGCTTAATCCAAAATGTGCAAAAGCTATATTTATCTTCGGACGGATTTGTGGTTTATCTGCTCATTATTTTGAGGAAATTATCACTCAATCACCTATGCGGAGAATTAATTTTTCTCAGGCTGAATATAAAGGTCCGATGGAGAATAAATCACCAATAGGAGTTTAAATATGAATAAAAATATTTTTAGAACGTATGATATCAGAGGAATTGCAGATAAAGATCTGACAAATGAGGCAGTAGAGCTGATTGGTAAGGCTTATGGTACCTACATGGTCAGACAAAAGAAAAATACAATTACTGTGGGAAGAGATGTCAGATTAAGTTCAACTCGGATACAGGATGCTCTGATTAAGGGAATACTTTCCACGGGATTGAATGTTATTGAAGTTGGAGTTGTCCCCACTCCGGTTGTTTATTTTTCCATTGTCCATTTTTCTGCAGATGGCAGTGTAATGGTTACTGGCAGCCACAATCCCATTGAGTATAATGGATTAAAAATGAACAACGGACTATATTCCATTTATGGAGATGAAATTATCAAAATCAGGGATCTTATTGATAAAAAAGATTTTGAAACAGGAAAAGGATACCGTGAACAACGGGAGATAATCCCTCATTATACACAAATGCTCAGGGAAAGAATTACCATACATAAACCTTTTAAGATTGTGATTGATGCCGGGAACGGTACAGCTGGCCCTATAGCTCCGGATATGTTGGAAGAGTTGGGGTGTGAAGTAATACGTCTTTATTGTGAACCTGATGGAACATTCCCGAATCATCTTCCGGATCCTACTGTGCTTAAATATATCGAGAAGCTCCGGTCTACGGTTGTTGATGAGAAAGCTGATTTAGGCATTGGATATGATGGGGATTCAGATAGAATGGGAGTTGTAGACAACAAAGGCAGAGTAATATATGCGGATCAGTTACTGGCAGTTTTAGCAAGAGAAGTATTAGGAAAGAATCCGGGCGCAAAAATAATTTTTGATGTAAAATGTTCTCAATTGGTTCCGGAAGAAATTGAAAAAAGAGGCGGTATACCTTTAATGTGGAAAACAGGCCACTCTATAATCAAAGAAAAAATGAGAAATGAAGGATCTCCTCTCGCAGGTGAAATGTCCGGTCATATTTTTTTTAAGGACGGTTATTTTGGGTATGATGATGGTATTTTTGCATCATTTCGTTTACTTCAGTATTTATCCAAACAGAAACAAAGTCTTGGAGAGATTGTTGATCAGCTGCCGAAATTTTATTCTACTCCGGAAATAAGAATTTCTTGTCCGGATGAAAAAAAATTCCAAATTGTTGAGAAACTGAAAGAAGATTTTAAAAAAGAGTATAAAGTTATTGATGTTGACGGTGCGCGTGTACTGTTTGGAGATGGTTGGGGATTAGTGAGAGTTTCCAACACGCAACCAATACTTGTGCTTCGATTTGAGGCTAAAACAGAAAAACGTTTAACAGATATGATATTGTTGTTCAGGAAAAAACTTGAAAAATTTCCATCAGTTGCTGTTGAAGAGATGGATAATGTATAGATATACATTGATCTGGCATGATATTAGCTCGTATATTGTTGATTAATGTGTGTAATTAGGATTATTATAGATAATTTATTATTTTTAAAGAATTTGTACTAAACTCTAATTAATGTTATATTGATCAGAGTTAAAAATAGTGGATAATTTTCTTACATGCTTAAAAAGTATCATATAAATATTGTCAGTAATCTCATCGTTTTAATGTTCTTATTAATATCAATAAGAAGTAATATGCTTTATTCCCAGGAAAATTGGCAGTGGTCAGAATCTATTGATATTCTGATTCACGGGAACACACCTGACTTTGATATTGACAAAAATAATGCACATGCACATATTATTTCAATGAAAGAATTCGGGGGAGGGATTCGTTATACTGAAATTGATTCAGCAGGGAATATTCTTGTTAATGCATATGAAGTACCGACTATCTATGATGATTTAGGTGGTATTTATTTTGGGGCAACCATTGCAGTGGATCAGCAAGGACATCCGCATATTTGTTACAGACGGCATCTGGGTGACTGGTATTATCATCTCTACTATATTTACAGAACTGACAGCGGCTGGTCGGATAATAAAAGAATTGCTTCGCATGTTCAAAGAGGAAATGTTGTCAGAATGGATATTGACGGGGATAACCGTGTTCATATAATCCACAGTTCACTTAATGACAGTCTTTGGGGCAGAGTTACTTATTATCAAATTCAGAATGGCAATGTTATGGGCCAGTTGACCCGGGATATAACTAATCCCAGGAATTCTGAAGATATTTTATTTAGACTGGATAACCGGTTTGAATTGGAAGCTTCTTATGATGGGGATGTTCATATAGTGCTTGGTTGTCCATTCCAGAAATACGGGAAAATTACCTATTTTTATTCTCATGATCATGGCGAAAGTTTTATTAAATGGGGTCATCTCCATTCCCCGGAGAGTCTTAAAAGAAACGGAGATCCGGATGTATTTTTAGATCAGACCGGGGATATACACTTCTGTTACGGTACCAGTAATGATGGTGAATTAGATAATGAACCGTCATTAAGATATTTACGTATGTCAGATGAGAATGTTATTGAAGAACATAATGTGGTAAATCCTCCCGGGACCATGACTGAAACCATGTGGGGATTCGGATCAGTAGCAGCCAGTGATGACGGTAAATATTTGATTGCTACGTATTTAACAAAGACCGGAGGAGAGCTGTGGGCACGGATTTCTGATGATGGGGGAGCTACCTGGGGAACTCCGGAAAGGTTGTCAGAATCATGCGGAGGCAGTGAGGGGAGAAATAAACATCTGATAAGAGCCTGCCGAAATCATTTTTATGTGGTTTACCCAGAAAACAGTATCACCAGAGTGCGTATGAAAATTATACATCTTGGCGATTATCATCCTGTGGCTTCAACCGGAGGGCCATATTTTGGCAGAGAAGGAGAGATACTGGAACTTGATATGTCAGCTTCTTCAGATAGCGGTTGGTTTGCTGGTATTTCTGAATATTCCTGGGACCTGAATTACGATGGTATCTTTGATGTAACAACCAAGAAATCGATCATTGAACATACATTTACTGATAATTTTGGAGGAAATGCAGTACTACGTGTTACTGATAAATCCGGAAAAACTGATTACGATACTACGTATATAAATATCATTAATGTTCCCCCAACAATAGATGCGGGAAATGATATTGTATGCGAAGAAGGAGATACGCTGTATTTTTCTCCTATTGTGGAAGATCCGGGAGATGATAAAATTTCATTTTTTTGGGATTTCAATGATGGAAATTTTAGCAATGAGCAAGATCCAATCCATATATATATTGATGATAATATATATCATGTTAAAGTAGAAATAAGTGATGGGGATGGAGGTACGGATGAAGATGAAATAGAAATTCATGTTACTAACAGTGATCCGGTTGTTGAGGCTGGAGGACCATATCAGGGAGTAATCAAATCAAATATTATATTACAAGCGGAAGCGTATGATAAAGGAGCAGCGGATTCCATTATATATAAAAGATGGGATCTGAATAATGATGATGTTTTTGAAACTGAAGGGTATGAAGCTGTAGTAAATTATGATTCGGCTGGGACTTATATTGTGTGGTTCAAAGCAGGTGATGATGATGGCGGTGTAAATCTGGACAGTGCAGTTGTGCTGGTTTCATGTGAAGAACCTTATATATCATCTATTCCGGATCAGTCAATTCAGGAAGGTGATGCATTCCCGGCTACAGCTCTGGATGATTATGTATATGATCAGGATCATACTGTAGATCAGTTAGAATGGAGTTTTAAGGGAAATAACGTTTTAGATGTTACCATCAATGAACGTATTTTAAATGTTACGGTTCCTGACAGTAATTGGTGGGGGAAAGATACAGTTCGGTTAGTGGTCACAGATCCGGTGAATAATAAAGACAGTTGTGAAGTTATATTTACAGTGAACCCTGTTAATGATCCTCCCAGATGGACTGGTCTGAATAAATTTTCTTTTACTGAAGATGATTCTTTGATTATACATTTTCAAAATTTTTATGATCATGTTGAAGATATTGATGATGAATTAGAAAACCTATGTTTTGAGATTGAAAATAATCAAACTATTCAATGGTTTTCAGATAATAACAAAAAAATGATGTATATGACTGCTCCTTCCAACTGGTATGGAACTGAGGAATTATTTTTTATAGTTAAGGATACTTCTGATGCCAGGGATAGGATAAGCAATATCGTTTCTGTTTATGATGATAAATCTGATCCTCCCTTACCGTTTACCTTAATTCACCCGTTATCATATTCTTTTGAACGCTGGCCGGATACCATTAAATTTATCTGGCACAGCACTACTGATCCGGATTCAGGAAGCTGTGTTTTTTATAAATGGCAGTTAAAATCACAGGGCGGCGGTGTTATTGTTGATGAAAAAATATTTTTAGAAGAGCAGGATACTGTGTACTATTATAAACCTGATACTACTCTTCCTTCAGGAACGTATCTTTGGAATGTTACTGCCTATGATGAATTAAATTATAATTATAAAGCTTCTCCCCCCGGGTCAATAATTTTAGAAGGAATAATAGATACAACAAATACAACCGATACGACCGATACAACAGGTATAAACGGCATTGAAAATAAAAATTGCATCACTCCTCATAATTTTAAATTATTAGAAAATTCACCCAATCCATTTAATCCGGAGACAAAAATAAAATATGAGCTGCCTGTTGCAGGCAATGTGACTATTAAGATCTATAACATGATGGGGCAGCAGGTAAGGACTCTGGTTAATGGTTTTAGAGAAGCTGGATATCATCAGGTAATATGGGATGGATGTAATGATGAATCACATAGAGTACCGAGCGGTGTATATATATTCATAATGCATTCAGGAAATCGTACCCTGATGCAAAAAGCATTATTAATGAAGTAATTGTAAAATCTATTCTTCTTTTCTTCTTTCTTTCACCATTTCTGTTATAGTTCTGAAATCAAGTTTTCCGCTTCCCATCTTTGGAAGGTTGGGGAAAACCATGAATGTTTTGGGAATTGCGATTTTAGGCAGTTCTTTCCCCAGCTTTTTTATTATTTCTTTTTTATTAATTTCTTCAGATACAGCAGCAATAAGCTGAGCTCCTTTGGTTGGATGGGGTACTTCTACCACGCAGCAATCAATGTGATCTGGGAGTGCGGTATTAAGAATACTTTCCGTATTAACCAGAGAAATCATTTCACCACCAATTTTTACAAACCGTTTTAATCTCCCTCTGTGCCAAAGATAGCCGTCTTCATCAAACATCCCCATATCACCTGTATCATACCAATTATCTTTTATTCGCAGGGAGGTCTCTTCAATATCATCAAAATATCCTTTCATAACATTCGGACCTTTGACCAGAATCTTGCCTTCCTTATTTGCCGGTAATTCAGCGCCTGAATCAATATCAACTATTTTAACTTCCTGGTCCGGGAACACTTTCCCAATACTGCCTGGACGGTTATTTTCAAGCGTATTTACAGATATTACCGGACTCGTTTCTGTGGTGCCATATCCTTCCAAGAGCAGTTTATTATGTTTTTCTTTATATCCAGTTCTGAGTCTGTCAGGGGTTTTATCTGCACCGGCAACTAGAATCCGAAGAGATTCAAAATCACCTAGTTTTGATTCTCTTAAATAACCAGCAAAAAATACCGGAGTTGCAGCGATCATAGCAGGTTTTTCTTCCTTGATAATCTTGGGTATGTTTTTAAAGTCCAGTGGATTGGCATATGTTATTGCAGTTGAACCTAAAAGAAGAGGAAGCCAGAAATTCACCATATGTCCGAATACATGAAAAAGGGGAAGAATACAGAGAATACTATCTTCACTGTTTAAATGAAACACTTCTATTGCACTTAATGCATTTGATCCAAGATTTTTATGGGTTAATTGCACTCCCTTGGGATCTTTTTCACTGCCGCTGGTAAAGAGAATAACAGCATTATCATTTTCGGTAGCTTTGGCAGTTGCTTTACAGATTGATGAAACAGATAATTTAGAACGGACTAATGCTTTTATTTTGTCAAACTTGGTAATACTTTCCATTATATCTTCAATATATATCATACCATCAATTTTAGGACATTTAATTTTTTCCAGAAGAGCTTTGGAAGTAATTATTTTTGAAAATCCACATTTATCCTGTGCATATCTTGCATTTTTTTCAGCACCTGTTGAGTAGTTAATCATAACCGGAACTTTTCCGGCCAATAGTGTTCCTAATACTGCCAGAAATGATCCGGCAGAGTTGGGGATCATAATTCCCAGATAGCCTTTTTCGTATTTATTGAATTTTCTCGCCAGCAGTATAGATGCGATCAAAGCTTTGGAGTAGGGTACTCTTTTATCAGTTGTACGGTCAATGATGGCGAGTTTTTTCCCCATTTTTTTTGCAATTTTTACAAACTCGTGATGTAATATCATAGTTTTTCCCTTTAATTTTTGTATTAGGCAAAAAATTTATAATGTATTATCTGACTGAAAATTTTTATAACCATTAATGTTGAATTACTTATAAAAATATTAAAAATTTTAAAAAAATGCAATCTTTTTTTTATTGATATTTTTTTTTCAAATATATCTATTTATTAAAAATTAAATTTTTTCAATTTTTCTACATTATATTATCAAAACAAAATTATTAATAAGAGTTTTTGGAAAAAATATTTTAATTAAAATGTCCTTTATACCATAATTAATCTTATCAATATTGTTTATAAAAACATGAAACAATAGGATATTTAGGTTGATTTCATTTTTGATAAGGATGCTGAGTAGTTGTTTAAGAAATAATTAGTTGAAGTCTCATACTTTTTTTAATAAAAAATAGGTAAATTTCCTATTGTTTTTTTGCTGAATTATATTTTTTTTAATTATTATGATAATCAGTTATACTTCGGATATATTTTCTATCCGGCTTTAAACGACCAACAGGAGAAATCAAAATGATAAAAAGAGAAGATATTTCCCTCGTACTGTGCGGACCGGCTGGCCAGGGGATTAAAACTGCTGAAGAAATAATGGTTTCAGTTTTCAGAAAAGCAGGTTTTAATGTTTTTGCCACCAAAGAATACATGTCCCGCATCAGGGGAGGAAGCAATTCCACTTCATTACGAGTTTCATCAAAACCCATCAGGGCATTTGTAAGTCGAATAGATATTTTAGTTCCGTTGGACAGGCAGGCCTTGGAACATGTTGAATCACGCGTTAATCAGAATACAATTATTATTGGAGAAAAAAATATTGTAAATAATAAAAATGAGAATCAACATTATCAGTTCCATGATGTAGCCTTAACAAAACTGGCTAAAGAAGCTGGAGGAAAAATATATTCCAATATGATTGTAATAGGTATTATTACCGGACTTTTAAACATTGAAAGGTCACTGGTTCATACTTATGTAAAACAAAAATTCAGTAAAAAAGAAGAAGATATTATCAGAAAGAACATAAAGGCAATTAACAAGGGATTTGATGTCAGTGCCGACTTAGCATCAGATTTGAACGTTGATATTAAGAGAAAAAAAACAGAACAGATTAAAGATGAAATTATTGTTAACGGAGGTGAGGTAGTGAGTATGGGGGCTGTGGCTGGCGGATGTAATTTTATTGCATCATATCCAATGACACCTTCGACTTCAGTTTTGACTTTTTTAGCTCAGCATGGGAAAAAATTTAATATTATTGCAGAACAGGCCGAGGATGAAATTTCTGCAATTAATATGGTTTTAGGTGGTTGGTATGCAGGAGCAAGAGGCATGGTGACCACATCTGGTGGTGGCTTTGCTCTGATGGTAGAAGGATTAAGTCTTTCTGCTATGCTGGAGTCACCTTTAGTTATTCATCTTGCTCAAAGGCCAGGTCCGGCAACCGGTCTTCCTACCCGTACTGAACAGGGTGATCTCTTGTTTGCACTTCATGCAGGCCATGGAGAATTTCCCCGTATTATTTTTACTCCCGGAACTCCTGAAGATGCTTTTTATCTTACCCAGAAATCCTTTAATCTGGCTGATAAATATCAGATTCCTGTATTTGTTTTAACTGATCAGTATTTTATCGATTCCTATTATAATATCCCGAAATTTGATTTATCCGGGATTAAAAATGAACAGCATATTGTTAAAACTGATAAGCATTACCAGAGGTATAAACTTACAGACAGCGGTATCTCTCCCCGGGGAATTCCGGGATATGGAAGAGGTCTGGTTGCAGTTGACAGTGATGAACATGATTATGAAGGTCATATTACCGAGGATCTGGATATTCGCTCCCAAATGGTAGACAAACGGCTGAGAAAAATGAAAAATTTGAGAAAAGAAGCACTCCTTCCGGAAAAAATTGGCCCTGATAACAGCAGTACTCTGGTAATCTGCTGGGGTTCAACCATTAATATTGTCAGAGAAGCGCTGGAGCATATCAATTCTGTAAACACTGCATTATTGTATTTTAAACAAGCTTTTCCGTTGCCGGAACGGGCAGCTGATTTGCTAAAACAGGCAAAAAAACTAATTATTGTGGAAAATAATGCAACAGCACAGTTTGCTCAGATACTGAAATATCAATTTGGGGTTGAAATTCCTAATAAAATTTTAAAGTATAATGGACTGTCATTTTCGGTAGAAGAACTGGTGTCAAAATTAAAAAAAGTAATTTAGCAGGAGAAAATAATGAATAAAGATACATATGAGCTTGAGAATATTGATGTAGCCTGGTGTCCAGGATGTGGAAATTTTACTATATGGAAAGTATTAAAGGAAACACTTACTGAGTTGGACATAGAACCTCAAAAAGTAGTAATGGTTTCAGGCATTGGTCAGGCAGCCAAAATGCCTCATTATCTTCGCTGTAATGTATTTAATGGTCTGCACGGCAGAGCATTGCCGCCGGCCACGGCTATAAAGACAGTTAATCCCAATCTTGTGGTGATTGCAGAAAGCGGGGACGGGGATATGTACGGAGAAGGAGGAAACCATTTTATTCATACTATAAGAAAAAATCCTGATATTATCAACATTGTACATAATAATATGGTATATGGCCTGACAAAGGGCCAGGCTTCTCCCACCAGCCGGCAGGGATTTGTTACACCGGTACAGATTAATGGGGTAATAATGGAGCCGTTTAATCCCCTTACAGTGGCAATAGCTCTGAATGCATCTTTTGTGGCCAGAACCAGTACTGTTGATACTGAAAAAATGAAAATGGTTTTAAAGCAAGCGATCAATCATCCTGGTTATGCATTGGTAGATATTTTTCAACCATGTGTTTCCTTTAATAAAGTTAATACCTTTAAGTGGTTTAAGGAACACACCTATTATCTGGAAGATGAATATGACAGTCAGAATAAGTCGGATGCTTTTAACCGGGCTTCAGAAACAGAAAAACTACCTTTAGGTGTTTTTTATGTGAATCGAAAGAGAAAAATCTTTGAACAAAGTATGTCTGTATATCATGAAAATAAAACCGCTGTGATAAACAGAAAGGAAGAATTGAAGATATTACAAAATTTCATTAATAAGAAAGGAGATCTATAATGAAAGTAACAATTGACAGAGATGAATGTACTATGTGTGCTTTATGCTGGGAAACCTGTCCGGATGTTTTTGAAGAAAATCAGGATGATGGATTTTCTCAGATAGTAGAAGAATATCAGGAAAATGGTGAACCCGATAAGGGAGAAGTTCCCGACTCTTTATCTGATTGTGTAAATGAAGCAGCGGAAGAATGTCCGGTTGACATAATACATGTCGATTAAATGTAAAGTAACCTTTTAATAATCAATCGGATAATAGATACCATAAAGTTAATTTTTAAAGGAGGAAGTAACAATGAAAAATTTGGGTGAACATATACAACAAGCAGACTGGAAAACTGAAAAACATGTTCCGGTCATTGAATGTGAGGATACAGTAAAAGCAGATGAGATTTTTGAAGTAACGGTGGGACTGGGGAAAGAAGTGGCGCATCCTAATACCACTGAACATCACATCCGCTGGATCAGTCTTTATTTTTATCCGGAAGGTGAAAAGTTTCCTTATGAAGTCGGTCATTTTGAATTCAATGCTCATGGTGAAGCTGTAAAAGGGGCTAATGAAGGACCGGTTTACACCCACCATCAGGTTAGTGTTAATATGAAAGTATCAAAATCCGGAACTTTGCATGCTCTGGCTTTATGTAATATTCACGGACTCTGGGAAAACAGTAAAGATATTGAGGTACGTTAAGTGTATAGGAAAATACATTTTTTAGAATTCATAATATTGATGACGATATCGATATCAACACAGATTCCGATAGTAAGTAAAGCCTAAGAAGTAATTTTACATACATTAATTCATGGAGGCAATAATGATTGATATAAGCACTCAGTATATGGGAATAGAGTTAAAAAATCCTGTCATTGCCGGAGCCTGTAGCTTGACTTCAGATATGGAAACCATAAAACAAATTGAAAAAGCTGGTGCCGGAGCCCTGGTAACCAAATCACTTTTTGAAGAGCAGATTCAGCTGGAAAGGTTTAAAATGGATGAGGACCGGGAAAAATACAGTTATCGGCATCCTGAAATGATAACTGTATTTCCTGAATTGGAACACGCAGGCCCCAAGGAACATCTCTACTGGGTGGAGAAAACCAAAAAAACTCTCTCTATTCCAGTGATAGCAAGTCTTAATGCTGTGCATGAAGAAACCTGGATTGAATATGCTCAATTGCTGGAAGAAACCGGTGTGGACGGGCTGGAATTAAATTTCTATGCTTTTCCCAGAAAGATTGACAGAGATCCGCAGTCCATTGAAAAAGAACAGATCTCTATTTTACAAAAGATCAAAGAAAAGATCAACATACCTATTTCAGTTAAACTGAGTTGTTTTTATACTAATATTCTTAATTTTATATCTCAAATAGATGAAATAGGAGTAGATGGATTGGTTCTTTTCAATTGTCTTTTTCAGCCTGATATTGATGTGTATAAACAGAAAAATATTTTTCCTTTTAATCTCAGTGAAAGAGCAGATAACCGGCTTCCTCTGAGACATACCGGAATATTATCAGAAGATATAAAAGCGGATATATGCAGTAGTACAGGAATAATGACAGGTGAAGATGTGGTTAAGATGATCCTTGCCGGAGCATCTTCCGTACAGATTGTGAGTACGTTGTATAAAAACGGTATTGAATATATCAATAAGATTTTATCCAATTTACAATTCTGGATGGATCAGAAAAAATATTCTTCCTTAAATGATTTCCGGGGAAAGATGAACAAGAAAAACAGTGATGATCCCTGGACATATACACGTACCCAGTATGTTAAATTGTTAATGAATCCTAAAGATTTATTAGATAATTATCCTGTACCTTAATCAAGGAGAGTTTTTATGAAGGTTGCAGTTTTAGTGGAAAATCAGTATCAGGTACTGGAGGTATGGTATCCCTTTCTTCGACTCAGAGAAGAAGGCATAGATACTGTTCTGGTTGGAACCGGTAAAAATAAATATTTGAGTAAAGAAGGCTATCCTGCTCAGGAAACAATGTCTGTGAAAAAGGCTAAGGCCAAAGATTTTAAGGGAGTAATTATCCCGGGCGGGTATGCCCCTGATCATCTGCGACGGCATGAGGAAATCAATAACTTTGTAAAAAATATTTTTGAGTCCGGAAAACTAACAGCTGCTATCTGTCACGGCGGATGGGTTCTGGTTTCAGCAGGGATATTAGAGAAAAAAAGAGTTACATCGTTTATGGCCATTAAAGATGATATGATCAATGCTGGAGCAGAATATCTGGATGAGGAAGTAGTAGTTGATAATAATCTTATTACTTCCCGGAATCCTTATGATCTTCCTGTTTTTTGCCGGGAAATCATTTCCTTTTTAAAATCAGGATAAAAGTTGATGAAAGAAAAAATCATCAAGTATGAAGGCAAGTATATTGATATATATTTCACTATCGATCGCTGTACACATGTTGCCGAGTGCATCCGTGGTTCTTCGGAAGTATTTAATGCCAGCAGACGTCCCTGGATAATAGCTGATGCAGCAGATCCAGATAAAGTTGCAGATGTTGTTCAACGCTGTCCTACCGGGGCTTTACATTTTAAAAGAAAAGACTGTGGTGCTAAGGAAATCTCACCTGCTGAGAATATAATCAGCATTTGCAGGCATGGACCTTTATATGTACATGGCGATCTGGCAATATACAATTTTGATAAATCTTTAATTTTAAAAGATACACGAATTGCACTGTGTCGCTGCGGTGCTTCCCGGATCATGCCCATTTGTGATAAAAGCCATGCTTTTACTGAATTTCAGGATAAAGGAACATTTTCAAAAGGGAAAATTCTGCAGAATATGGATCAGGGTACACTTAACATAACTCTTATGAAAGACGGACCAATTTCACTGAAGGGACCTGTAAAAATACGAGATCCGGAAGGAGAAATCTGTTTCAGAGGGAAAAATATCACCTTGTGCAGATGTGGAGAGTCTGGTAATATGCCCTTTTGTGACGGGTCACATGTGAAAACAGGTTTTGAAACCAAAGAAAAAGTTGTGTTACATCATTAAGTAAGAAGAGGTCAACCAACGGAAGACAAAAATTATGGACAGGATTAACAGGTTAAACAGGTTTTTTAAATATTTGATGAAAAGTATATCAGAATTCACTTATTGATATTTTTATTATCCTGTTGATCCAGTAGATCCTGTCAAAAAAACAAAAAGAAAGGGAAAATAATATGCCGATCAGAAAATCAAATGCAGAATGGCAAGGAAACTTAAGAGAGGGTAAGGGAAGAATGAGTCTGGGAAGCGGTTCTTTTGTGGGAGCCTACTCTTTTGGATCCCGCTTTCAGGACTCACAGGGAACTAATCCGGAGGAGCTGATAGGAGCAGCTCATGCCGGATGTTTCTCCATGGCCCTGTCCAATGAGTTAGATAAAAAAGGATACACACCTAAATCTGTAAATACGGAAGCCAGTGTTGAACTGGAGAAAACAGAAGCTGGATTTACCATTACCACAATCACTCTGGACACCAGGGCAGGCGTCCAAGGCCTAGAGAATGTAACTTTTCAGAAAATCGCTGAAGAAGCAAAAACCGGCTGTCCGGTATCCCGGGCCCTGGCAGGGGTAAAGATAAAGCTTCAGGCGAAACTGATACATTAATGTGCCGGTGTATGTGAGGATCTGTATGATAAATGAAAATAATGAAATGAATTTTAATGAGAGATGCAGAGTGATTAAAAGTTTTAGGTACATTAATAATTCCGATTTCGATTGCGAGAGCGACCCCAATGGCGGTACCGATAGTAATATATTAAGTTAAAAAGGTGGAAGAAAAATGAAAGTATGTGTTGATCAGGCTAAATGTGAAACAAACGGAGTATGTGTTAAAATATGTCCGGAAATTTTTACCTTTGAACCAGGGAACAAGAAAGCGATTGCAAAAATAACAGACGTGCCGGAAGATCTTGAGGAGAAATGCAGAGAGGCATTCCAAAAGTGTCCGGTTGGTGCAATCTGTTTAGATGAGTAAAAACAGGTATAAAAGATATTAAATAAGGAGTTTGAAAAATGGCAACAGATCCTATTTGCGGTATGAAAGTAGATGAAGAGCATGGGTTAAAACTCACTCATGAAGATGAAACCTACTATTTCTGCAGCCAGCATTGTATGGAAAAATTTATTAAAGAAAATGAGATTACCGGTGTTCAATGTACCGAATGTGCGCCAGATGGCAAACAGCAAATTTATCGTAATAAGCTGGTAATTGTGGTTTTTGTTTTAGCAGTACTGTCACTTTTGTCTTTGTGGATCCCTTTTCTCCAGGATTTCCGAAAGGAACTATTTAATTACTTCCGGATGATCTGGTGGGCAATTTTGCTGGGTCTGGTTCTTGGAGGTGTGATCGATTATTTTATTCCTAGAGAGTATGTCTCTCATGTCCTTGCCCGGCCTTCAAAACGAACCATTATTTATTCCGTATTTGTTGGATTTCTCATGAGTGCCTGTTCTCATGGTATACTGGCGCTTGCTATTCAGCTTTACAAAAAGGGAGCATCAGTTCCGGCAGTGGTGGCGTTTCTTCTGGCCAGTCCCTGGGCAAATATGACTCTGACCATAATGCTCATAGGTCTGTTCGGACTCAAGGCTCTTTTTATAATCTTCTCAGCTATTGTGATTGCAATCATTACCGGACTGATATTCCAGATTCTGGAAAAGAAAAAGCGCGTGGAAACCAATCCTCATTCCGCTCCCTATGATGAAACATTTTCCATTATTAAAGATATCAAAGAAAGGATGAAACAATCCAGCCTGTCTTTCGGATCAGTAAGAAACGCATTTAAAGGAATTTTTCAGGGCATGATAAGCCTGAGCAATATGGTGCTCTGGTGGATTCTGATTGGTATGGGGCTGGCCAGTCTGGCCGGTGCTTATGTTCCTGGTTCCTTTTTCATGAACTATATGGGGCCGACTATTCTGGGCCTTCTGGTTACTCTGGCTTTTGCCACCATTATTGAGATCTGTTCCGAAGGATCAGCTCCTATGGCTTTTGAGATTTTCAAACAGACAGCTGCTTTTGGTAACAGTTTTGTTTTTCTCATGGCCGGTGTGGTTACTGATTACACTGAGATAGGACTGTTATGGCATAATGTGGGAAAGAAAACCGCAATCATGCTACCGTTAATTACAGTGCCACAGGTAATATTACTGGGTATGCTCGCCAACTGGTTGTTCTAAAAAATTAGTTTTTGAAAGATGTAGTAAATAATTTAGAAATGAATTAAAAATTAGAATTCCTTCTTGTAGAGAAAGATTAAGTAAGCATTGATTGTGTTAAGATTTGAAAAATAGTATTTGTAGAAAAATCAGAGATAGAAGAATTTTTAAGGAATCAAGAGGAGTTGAATAATGGACACTCATAAGAATTCGGAGAATCAAAGTTCCCTAAAATATAGAGATCATTCCAAAGATAGGAATAACCAAGAAATGGATAAAAATCACCAATCCGGGAATCACCACACCCACATGGTAGCTGATTTTCGTAACCGGTTCTGGATTTCTTTAGGTATAACCATCCCTATTTTGCTCCTCTCCCCTATGATTCAGGATTTTTTGGGTTTTACTCAGGCTCTAAATTTTCCGGGGGATGTATATGTATTATGGGTTTTTTCCTCATTTATTTTCTTTTATGGTGGCTGGCCTTTTCTTAAAGGACTTTTTACTGAACTGCAAAAGAAACAGCCCGGAATGATGACCTTAATTGCAGTGGCCATTACTACTGCGTATGGGTACAGCAGTATTGTTGTTTTTGGTTTCAGTGGTAAGGTCTTTTTCTGGGAATTGGCAACCCTGATTGATATCATGCTTCTGGGACACTGGATTGAAATGAAATCGGTTATGGGAGCTTCCCGGGCCCTGGAAGAGCTGGCCGAACTTATGCCTTCTGATGCTCATAAACTTAAAGAAGATGGGAGTACTGAGGATGTTCCCATCGATGAGCTTAAACCCGGCGACAGAGTGCTCATAAAACCAGGTGAAAAAGTACCGGTAGATGGCGAAGTTGTGGATGGAGAGAGTTCTGTCAATGAGGCTATGCTGACCGGAGAATCCAAACCGGTGGAAAAGCAGGTAGGTTCCAGGGTGATCGGTGGTTCCATTAACGGCGAAGGTTCCATCACCACGGAAGTTAAGAAAACCGGAAAGGATTCTTTTTTGTCCCAGATGGTTGATCTGGTGGAACAGGCTCAAAAAAGTAAATCCAGAAGTCAGGATCTGGCCAATCGGGCCGCTTTCTGGCTTACTATCATTGCACTGACAGTAGGGATGATCACGTTAGTTGTATGGCTGGTTATCCTGGAAAGAAGTTTTTCTTTTGCTCTGGAACGGACAGTAACTGTTATGGTAATCACCTGTCCCCACGCCCTGGGACTCGCTGTCCCTCTTGTAGTTGCTGTATCCACCGCACTTTCTGCCAAGAACGGTCTTCTTATCCGGGACCGGGCTTCTTTTGAAAGAGGTCGCAATATCCAGGCAATCATATTTGACAAAACCGGTACCCTGACCAGGGGTGAATTTGGTGTAACTGATACAATTTTATTTACTGATGGGATGATAGAGAAAAAATTACTTGAATATGCTGCTGCTGTGGAAGCACATTCAGAGCACCCCATAGCAAAAGCAATTGCGGCCTCAGTCGAAAAAACATTGGGAGTTGAGGATTTCAAAGCAATTCCGGGAAAGGGTGCTCAAGGCCGGGTGGAAGGAAAGCAGGTTAAGGTTGTCAGCCCCGGTTACCTCAGGGAAAGTAATATTTCTATGCGGGATGAGAGAGTAGATACCTTCAATTCACAGGGGAAAACTGTAGTTTTTGTAATAATTGACGGAGACCTTAAAGGTGCGGTTGCACTGGCCGATATTATCAGGGAGGAATCCAAAGAAGCTATCTCCAGACTCAATGAAATGGGAATAAAGTGCATGATGCTCACCGGTGATAATGAACCGGTAGCCAGGTGGGTTGCAGAAGAGGTTGGACTGGATGAATATTTTGCTGAAGTTCTTCCCCAGGATAAAGCCGAAAAGGTCAAAGAAGTCCAGTCGCGGGGATTGATTGTGGCAATGACCGGAGACGGGGTAAATGATGCCCCGGCCCTGGCCCAGGCTGATGTGGGTATTGCTATCGGTGCCGGGACGGATGTTGCAGTTCAGACCGCAGATATTATACTGGTTCACAGCAATCCTCTGGATGCTGTTGCCATTTTAGATCTTTCCCGCGCTACCTACCGGAAGATGATACAGAATCTGGGCTGGGCAACCGGTTACAATGCTTTTGCTATCCCGTTAGCTGCCGGAATTCTATTTAAATACGGTATTATTTTAAGCCCTGCTGCAGGAGCCATCTTAATGTCATTGAGTACAGTTATTGTGGCGATCAATGCAAGATTTTTAAAAGTTAAGTAAAGAGAGGATATTTCATGAAAAAGACGACATATGGGTTTACCAAAACAATAGATATGGATTTTAAACAGTCCGTTAAAAAAGTTAAGGAAGAGTTGAAAAAAGAGGGTTTTGGTATTCTGACAGAGATTGATGTGCAGGCTACTCTCAAGAAAAAACTGGATGTTGATTTTAAACCCTACAGAATCCCGGGTACCTGCAATCCTCCCTTTGCCTATAAAGTTTTACAGACTGAAGAACAGATAGGATTGATGCTGCCCTGTAATGTGATCGTTTATGTCAATGACAGTGATGAAACTGTGATTGTCGCAATCGATCCACAATCATCTATGCAGGCAGTCGATAATCCTGATTTACAGGGTATAAGTGAGCAGGTTCAATCCAAGCTCAGATCAGTGATTGAGCTGTGTTGAGAAGATGGTAAAAGATTAAAAATTTTGTAAGGAGGTGAACATATTATGCATGGATGGGAATTTATGCAATGGGGCTGGTTTGGATTTATTTTGCAGATCATTTTCTGGGTAGCAATCATTCTGCTTATTATATGGATCGCAAAGAAAATCACAGAATCCCAGCCCGGAGATAAATCTTCTTCTCAGGGAGATTCAGCGTTGGATATTCTTAATAAACGGTATGCAAAAGGTGAGATTGATAAGGAAGAGTATGAAGAAAAGAAGAAAGATTTAACGGCAGGATGAGTGTTTTTATTAAAAAGTCAGTATTTATTTAAAAGGGGGTGGTCAGCATGGATGAATGAATGTAATGTTACTTAACAATAGCTTTACAATCAAATAAGGAGAGATAATCATGAATAAAAAAATATTCTGTTTGCTGATAAGCATAATAGTAATAACCTGCTTTACTTTACCAGTTTTTGCGCAACAGCATCATCATATGATGCAAGGACAGAGGCATATGATGAAGATGCAGCAAATGAGGGTTATGATGGATTCTACTATGAACTGGAGTAAAATGATGAGACAACATATGAAAGGTATGGATTTTCATCGTATGAGAGGTGGTCAAATGGGGATGAATTCTATGACAGGAATGAGCCTGAACTTGGAGAGGATGGCGTATCAGATGAAAAACATGAGCGAACACATGGAGACAATGATGAACAGTGAAGAGATCACAGCTGATGAAGAACTTAACACCCAAATGAATAAAATGCATGAAATGATGTCAGAAACTTCCGAAAACCTGCAGGAAATGACCAAGTTGATGTCCAAAATGAAGGATCAGGTATATAAAGAGGAAGAGTAATATCTAGCCGGAAGATAGAGGACGGGGCTGTTCAGAAAGATTGAATTATAAAGAAATTATTTTATGATTCAGGTCGAAATTAATATTTATATATATTTTGTCACTCTTCGATTATACTCAAGGTGACAATACAGTATCTTTGTGGACAGCTCTGATTTCTTAGGTAATAAATTTGGAAAAGACAGATACTGACAGTGGACAAACATACCAGAAAAATAAGGAAGCGCTACAGCCGTATTGCCGGCATCTATGATTTCATGGATAAACCCATGGAATGTATTTTTGCCAGGTGGCGTCAGGAGTTGATGAAGGAAGTATCAGGCAAGGTGCTGGAAGTGGGGGTTGGTACGGGTAAAAACCTGAAATACTATCCCCGGGATGTAAAAGTAACAGCCATAGATTTCAGCCCCCGCATGATTGTAAAGGCGAAAAAAAAAGTCTTAACAATTGAACACCAGTTTGACTTACAGGTAATGGATGTTCAGGATATGAGTTTCCCGGATAATACTTTCGATACAGTAGTTACCTCCTGTGTATTCTGTTCGGTTCCGGATCCGGTACAGGGATTAAAAGAGATACGGAGGGTGTGCAAACCGGGTGGAAAAGTAATCATGCTGGAGCATGTGCGCAGTAATAAACCGTTATTAGGTCCTTTAATGGATATTTTAAATCCCTTACCTCTTCACATGTATGGAGCAAATATCAACCGGAAAACAGTAAAGAATTTGAAAGTTGCAGGATTCCGGCATATTGAAGTCAGGGACCTATGGCTGGATATTGTTAAACTGATTGTTATAAGAAATGTAAAAATTCAGTAAAAAATAATTTTCAGTTCCAAGCTCTAGGGGTATGATTTGTATTTATATCTGATAAAACTATAAGTACCATACAAAAAAGAGGAAAAAAATGAAGAGGATCATTGGATTTATATTATTTTTAATTTTGTTTAATACAGTTTTTGCCCAAAAAGAATTGACTCCTGTAGTCAATGGGGATTCTATACTGTATGAGCTTAACATACAGTATAAAACTGTCAATTTTACTGGAAAAGAAGCCCGGGCCATAGCAGTAAACAATTCTATTCCAGCTCCTGTACTCCGGTTTCAGGAAGGGAAAATTGCGGTCATAAAGGTGACAAATGAAATGCCGGAAGAAGCTTCCATTCACTGGCACGGTCTGATATTACCAAATTTTCAGGATGGGGTTCCCTACCTAACTACACCACCTATCCGACCAGGTAGAACCTTCACCTACAGGTTTCCCCTCAAACATTCAGGTACCTACTGGTATCATTCCCATACCGGCCTGCAGGAACAAAAAGGATTATACGGTGGGATTATAATTGAACCTGAAGAAAAGACAATTTCCTATGACAGAGATCTGGTACTGGTGCTTTCGGACTGGACGGATCAGGATCCTCACAGTGTTCTTAAAAATCTTAAGCGGCATAATGAGTGGTATGGAATCAAGATCGGAAGTGCACCTTCACTTTTGGATGCATTAAAAAATAAGACCCTTATACCCCAGTTTAAACTATGGGCGGATAAGATGCCGGGTATGCATATATCAGATATTTATTATGATGCTTTTTTGATCAACGGAAAACAGGAACAGGTATATAAGGATTTAACTCCCGGGGAGAAAATAAGGATACGGGTAATTAATGCAGCAGCATCCAGTTATTTCTGGCTTACCCGGGGAGGAGGAGATTTAGAGATCATCTCAGCAGACGGTCTGGATGTACAGCCGGTTAGAACTGAAAAAGTTTTAATAGGCATTGCAGAAACCTACGATTTTCTCCTTACCATTAAGGATGGCAAGAGTATTGAATTCAGAGTTACGGCTCAGGATGTTACCGGAAGTGCATCGGTTTTTTTAGGGGAAGGTGACAGAATCGAAGCTGCCCGCATCCCTTTTCCCAATTATCAGAAAATGGGAAGAAAGATGGCAGAACTGCACAGTGGAGGTGGTCACAGTATGGAATTAAAAGGTAATGAAACCGGTGTTCTAAAAAATCCACAAAAAGATATGCATATGCAGCATGGTCATTCAGAAGGAGAAATGCATGCCGATATGCAGCATGGAATGCAGAAGAAGCATCAAATGAAAGTAACAGATCCTATGATTATGTGGGATACTGGTTATACTAATACTATCTTAAAATCTGTTAAACCTACAGCCTATTCTCAGGATGCTCCGATCAGACATCTGATATTGAATCTCACTGGTGATATGTGGCGCTATAACTGGAATATCAACGGGAAACCATTATCAAGAGCGGATAAGATCAAAATTAACCGGGGAGAAATAGTGCAGATCACTTTAAATAATACTACTATGATGCATCATCCTATGCATTTACACGGACATTTTTTCAGAGTTCTGAATGGAAAGGGAGATCACTCTCCCCTGAAACATACTGTCGATATACCTCCCATGAGCAGAACCACCATTGAATTTGCAGCAAATGAAGATAAAGACTGGTTTTTTCACTGTCATATACTGTATCATATGTCTGCTGGAATGGCCCGTATTTTCAGTTATACTCACAGTACCAGAGATACGAGACTCGCTCCCTATCCTTTAAAGAATCTTTTTAAACATGACAGAGAATGGTTTTTCTGGGGTAATTTCAGCGGATTAAGCCATATGGGAAAACTGGAACTGGTTCTGTCCAACACCTATAATCAAATTAATCTAAAAGCAGAATACGGGTGGCGACAACAAATATATGAGGCCAAATTTGATTATGAACGTTTTATTGGAAGTTATTTCAGAGTATACACCGGTCTGAAAACAGAAACTGAAGAAGCTGATAAGTGGGATGATCCGCATACAGCCGGAAGAGCCGGTATAAGATATTTGCTGCTATATATTTTAGATATGGATGTCAGCATTGACCATAAATTGCAGCCTGAAATAGCTGTGGAAGTTCATATGCCGCTTACCAAACATTTGATGTCTGCAGGGCACCTGGAATGGAAAAATGATTTTGGCTGGATCAATGAATTACCGGAAGGTGTGAAACGGCAAGAGGAACTGATCTGGAATGTGAATCTTGAATATATTCTGACTAAAAATTTTATTTTATCTATGGGATATGACAATCGATTTGAGTGGGGGGGAGGATTAAAAGTTTTATTTTAGTAGTTATTGTAATCCTTTGGTGAAATTTATTGAGTAGAGAAAAAGTCCTGAATATTTTATAAATGTAGGTTTTGGAGAAAATAAAATACAGAGAGTATAAGTAATAATTTTTTTATTGTTTTTCAAGGAAAGGAGATGCATGTGAATTCACATAAATTGATTAATGTAGATGATTTTGAACCTGTAGTCGGATCTGAAGTTATTGACCGGATTTATAAAAAAGCAAAGACGCTCCAGCATCTGCATGTTGCCAATATTAATTCCACTTATTACGGAGGAGGAGTATCAGAATTACTTGATTCTCTGACCCTGCTGATGAACAGTGCGGGGGTAAAAACCGGTTGGAGAATCATTCAGGGATCCCCGGATTTCTTCAGTATTACCAAGAAAATGCACAATGCTTTACAGGGTGGTGAAATTAATTTATCAGATTTAAAAAAGAATATATATGAAGAGGTGATATATGAAAATGTAATTCGTAACCATCTTGATCATAATCTGGTGATCATTCATGATCCCCAGCCACTGTTCATGATAAATCATTATAAAAAGCAAGGTCCCTGGATCTGGCGATGTCACGTGGATTTGTCTGAACCGAATCGGAAAATCTGGAATTATATAACTCCTTTTATTAATCAGTATGATGCTGTTATAATGAGTATAAAAGCATATAAGCAGAAACTTAAGCCGCCTCAGCTGTTTTTCATGCCTGCCATAAATCCATTTTCTATTAAAAATAAAAAAATGTCAGAAGAAGAAATTAAAGAAAGGCTGGAACATTATAATATTCCTGATGATTTACCCCTGGTTGTACAGATTTCCCGTTTTGACCGCTGGAAAGATCCCCTGGGAGTTATACAGGCATTCAAACAGGCGCGTAAAGAAGTAGATGCAACTCTGGTGCTTCTGGGTAATGTAGCTACTGATGATCCGGAAGGTGCTGAAGTTTATCAATCTCTCCTGGAGCATCGGGAAGAACGTATTATTATTATCAGTAAGGAGGACACAGCTCTGGTTAATGCCCTGCAAAGCCGGGCAGCAGTGGTTTTGCAAAAATCACTTCGGGAAGGATTCGGATTAACAGTAGCAGAGGCTTTGTGGAAGGGAACTCCGGTTATCGGCGGTGATGTCGGAGGTATCCGTCTTCAGATTAAGAATGGAGAGAATGGTTTTCTGGTATCTTCTATAAAAGAAGCAGCTGAAAAAATTGTGTTATTATTGAAAAACAAAAAATTAAGAGATTCAATGGGTAGAAAGGGAAGAGAAAAAGTAAAAAAACAGTTTCTTATGTTAAGACTTCTGGAAAATTATCTTGATCTTTTTAATTCATTTGAAACCATATACAGATTAAAAAATAATCGAACATAGATGTTTATTAATTGACATGAAATATCAAACAGTGTTTATATGAAATTAACCTTTTTAGGAACCCGCGGTTATATTGAAGCTCGCAGCCGGCGTCATCAGATGCACAGTTCTTTAATGGTAAGCTATTATAATAAGAATATAATGGTTGACTGCGGGGAAGACTGGCTGGGAAAGCTTGATACTCTGAATCTCCATGCTGTGGTAATTACTCATGCTCATCCGGATCATGCCTGGGGATTAAAACAGGGAGCTCCCTGTCCCGCATATGCTACGAATATATCCTGGGAGAAGATGGAAAACTACAGGATCGAAGAGCGTAGGTATATTATGGAGCGAAAACCGATAACAATCGAAGGCATTACTTTTGAGGCGTTTCCTGTGGATCATTCTGTAAGGGCACCTGCGGTTGGATATCGTATTAATGCTGGTAATAGTACAATATTTTATGGTCCGGATTTGCTCTATATCCATGACCGGCACTCTGCTTTATCCGGAGCAGATGTGTATATTGGAGATGGAGCAACCATCAGCAATTCTATGGTACGTAAGATCGATGATAATCTTATTGGTCATACACCTATCCGCACTCAATTAACCTGGTGTCAGAAAGAAGGTGTACCCTACGCAATATTCACCCATCTGGGTTCTGAAATTGTTGAAGGGGATGAGCGGTCATTAAACTCCCAAATAAGGCAGATGGCGGAGAAACGGGGCGTTGAAGTACAGATAGCCTATGATGGATTGGAAGAATTAGTAAAATAATATTTTTTGATTATAATTCCCATTATAATAGAAATCAGATTCTCTGAAGAGAAAAATCGGAAATCTGCCTATTGAATCTTTACCGGGTTATGGTTACAATTTTAAATAAAGTTATAAAAATTATATGAATGTATTCATGAAAGGAGGTGACATAATGAATTTTAACAAGGTACGAATCATACCCGTATTTGTGATGTTAGTTATTATAACGGCTGCCATGTATACCGGATGTAAGAAAAAAGATACAGCACGACAGTATATTATAGGCAAGTATGATGTTGAGATCGTTGATCATGAATTTCACCCGAACAGTATAAATGTAATAAAAGGAAATGAAGTGGTATGGGAAAATCAGGGTGATACTATACATACAGTTACCAGCGGATTTCCGGAAGATCCCGAACATTATTTCAACAGTGATATAATTGAGCCGGGTGAGGAATTTCATGTCCGCTTTGACAGTATTGGATCATTTCCGTATTACTGCCAAACCCATCCTGATTCCATGACCGGAATTGTAAATGTGGTGGAAGATACTCTGATCGAAAAACCAATGATTGAATAAAAAGAGGATTTTATGATTTTAGGAATTTTTTTCATTTTGGCTGGGGTTTTAATTGCCATGTTTCCCCAGCTGCTAATCTGGATTGTTGCGATCTTTTTAATTTTCTCAGGATTATCTTTCATTTATCTGAGTTTTTATTACCGAAGGATTTCCCGCAGATTTAATGATCCCTATATTGATTTTTTCTTACGTTTGTAAAAACCAATCAAAATGTCTGAGACTGATTTTAAAAAAAAGGGAAAAAGACAAGGACTATCTCAGGAACAAATGATTGCTGATCTTAAGTCACCTGATTCTTATCCTTATACGGTAAAACAGATTGATTTGATTCAGACACATATCTCTATTGTATCTCTTATTGCTGATTATGTATATAAAATCAAAAAACCGGTAAATCTGGGATTCCTTGATTTTTCTACCCTGGAAAAACGGCGGGAACAATGTGATAAGGAAGTAAGACTCAATCGCCGGCTATCCAAGAATATGTATGAAGGTGTGGTGCCGATTTCCAGAGTTGATGATTCTCTGAAGATCGAGGATGACAGTAATATTGTGGAATATGCTGTTAAGATGAAACGTCTTTCAGAAGACGGGTTTTTAGACCGCAAAGTTGAGAAAGGAGATTTAGATAAAAAAGATATTGAACGGGTAGTTGGGGTTTTAAAAAAGTTTTACGGATCACAGAAATCTTCTGCTGAGGCAGCAGAATGGGGCAAACCTCAGAATCTGATGATCTCCATTAAAGAGAATTTTGAACAGACCGCCCGTTTTCAGGGTGAGCTGTTAAAAGAATCTGTTTTTAAGACAATTCAGTCATTTCAGAAACAATTTATATCCTGTCATTTCAGGCTGATGAATCGGAGGAGAGCAGAAGGGAACATAATTGATGGACACGGAGATCTTCGACTGGAACATATTCACTTCACCTCTGATGAAGTAAGAATATTTGATTGTATCGAATTTAACGACCGTTTTCGGTATAATGATACCGCCAATGAGGTAGCCTTCCTTGCCATGGATCTGGATTATCATGATCGTTCTGATCTGGCTGATTATTTTATTCAAAGAATGAGTGAAGCTCTGGAAGATCCTGATCTTCCGGAGCTGATTGATTTTTATCGGAATTACCGGGCTTATGTACGAGCAAAAGTACAGAGCCTGAAAATTCTTGAATCAGAAATCTCTGAACAACAGAAAAAAACAAGCCGAAAAGCTGCTATTGATCTATACCGGCTGGCTCTTAATTATTCTTTGAATGGATTAAAACCCACAGTAATTGTTATTATGGGAACTATTGGAACCGGAAAAACCACAATTGCGCAAAATCTTTCTGAAGCTCTGGGGTGGGAAGTTGTTCGTTCAGATCGTGAACGAAAACTGATGGAAGGAGTACCATTGAAAGAGCGTCCCGCTACTGCAGAGCGAAAAAAACTATACTCCCGAGAAATGACTGAAAAAACTTATGCTGTATTAAAAAATAAAGCAGTTCAGAAAATAAAAAATGGAGAAAGTTGCCTGCTTGATGCAACGTATGGTAAAAAACACTTACGATATGATCTACAGAAAACATTAATTGCTCACAGGATTCCATATTTTTTCATTGAATTATCTGCCGGTGAAGAAGCTATAAAGAAAAGACTCAGGGATCGGGAATCTTCTCCAGAACAGATTTCTGATGCCCGCATCGAGGATTTCCCTAAACTGAGAAAAATGTATGAACCGCCAGATGCTCTGGAAGACGCCCGGCATTTTATTGTTGACAGCCAACAGTCTATGGAAGAAACTTTGTATGATATTTTAAACGGAGTAATTCTTTTAAGAGATGTAAATACATGAAATTAATTATTGATAAGTTTTAATTTATTTTTTCTTACCTTATATAATTTATAATATTTAATCAAAAACACTTTCACTCTGTGTAAATTCTTTTGATATTTTAAATATATTTGTTTACCTTATTTTATAGCTGCAATGTATTGAGCAAATTCAGTTTAATTCAGTACAGATTACTTTTGAGGCTTGGAAATATCCATGCGATATACAAACAGAAAGTTACAATCATTAAAAAAAATTGTAAATACCTCTGAATTTACAACAGCCATTACAGATACTATCCGTGAATCCATACTTATTCTGGATGCTGATCTCAATGTTATCCATGCAAATAAAGCATTTTATCATACTTTTCAGCTAACTCCTGAGGAAACAGAATCACGCTTGTTCTACACCATTGGTAATAACCAATGGGATGTACCTGAATTACATAAACTTCTGGATAAGACACTTCCTCTTAAAAGAACAGTGAAGGGTTTGATACTGGAACATGAATTTTCTCGCATTGGTCGGCGGATCATGAGACTGAATGTCAGCCAGATTACTAGTGAAAAGAATGAACTGCCGTTCATTCTTTTAGTAATTGAAGATATTACAGGTCAGGAAGCCAGAGAGTTTGAAATGGCTGGCGTTGGAACCTGGTCCTGGGATATAAAGAGCAATAAGCTTACTTGGTCACAGGAAGTCTCCCGGCTTTTCGGGCTTGATAAAGTACCAAGAAGTCTTACCTATAAGAGATATCTCCGGCTGGTTCATCCTGAAGACAGAAGAAAAGTGGAACAGGCTGTAAATCGCTGTGTTGAGGAAGAAAATAAATATGATGTTGATCACCGGATCCGCTTGCCTGACGGATCAATTCGCTGGCTCAGGGGGACAGGTAATGTGGTTCGTGATAAGAATAATCTTGCTGTCAGAATGCTTGGTGTAGTTATGGATGTAACAAAATGGAAAAAACTGGCTTTAGAACAGGCCAGACTAGCCGCAATTGTTGAATCTTCGTCTGATGCCATTTTACTCTATACACTTCAGGGCAACATTATTCACTGGAATAGCGGTGCCCGTAAGATGTTTGGATATAATGAAAATGAAATCCTGGGTAAATCTGTTTTTATATTGGTTCCGGAAGAAAAAAGAGATGAGCTAAATATCATTTCTGAAGATGCCAGGAAAGGAAAATCCAACATATATGTAGAAACTATCAGAAAAAGAAAAGACGGTAAAGAAATTCCTGTTGCTCTTTCTGTTGCTCCAATTTTTGATGATAAAGGGAAAGTTGTTTATATTTCATCAATAAAGCGGGATATTTCTCTCCAAAAAAACCTGGAGGCGGATCTTCGAAACCAACAGCAGGAACTGGAAAAACGGGTTAAGCAACGAACAGCAGCCCTGGCAAAGAGTCGTGACAAGCTGCAAAAAGAAGTGGAAGAAAGACGTTATTATCAGCAGCAGCTTCGTTCACTTACGTCAGAAATACCTTTAATAGAGGAACAGGAACGGAGAAAAATTGCCTCTTATTTACATGATCAGGTAGTACAGACATTGGTTTATTCTAATATGAAATTAAGTCAACTCTGTCAGGTAAAATCAAATACAGTCAGAAATGATATATTGAATGAAGTTACTGAATATATTAAGAAAACTATAGGTGATCTCCGGAATCTGACTTTTGAAATAAGTCCTCCCATTCTTTACGAGCTGGGTTTTGTTAAAGCAGTAGAATGGCTTGCCCAGCAGTTTCAGGAACAATGGGAATTATCAGTTGAAGTTAATTCCACTCCTGTTACCGAAAGTCTTGGTGAAAATAAACAGATTGTATTGTTTCAGAGTGTACGAGAATGTCTGAACAATATACGTAAACATGCTCAGTCAGAAAACAATGAAATTTTTATCCGGGAAAGGGACAAAAATATTGAAGTTGACGTCGTCGATCACGGACAAGGATTTGATCAGGGAGAAGTAAAATTTAGTGAAGGGTCAAATCGGAAATTCGGACTCATTAATGTACGGGAGCGTATTGAGTATATGAATGGTAGTTTTGATATTCAATCCAGGCCTGGTAAAGGCACTCGTGTTCGTATGACTATTCCAATAAATAAAAAAAGTGATAAGAAAGGACATATCAATGTCAATTAAAGTATTACTGGCTGAAGACCATCATATTATGCGACAAGGACTGCGCAGTTTACTGGAACAGCATTCAAAAATTTCAATTGTCGGAGAAGCAAAGGATGGAAGGGAAACCATACAATTAGCCCAGAAGCTTGAACCTGATGTCATTGTTATGGATATTTCCATGCCAAATCTGAATGGAATGGAAGCCACCTATCAGATTTTGGAAGATCTGCCTGAAGTGAAAATAATCGGCTTATCTGTTCATTCTGATGAGCAGTTTATCTCAGGAATGTTCCGGGCCGGAGCCTGCGGTTATCTGCTCAAAGATTGTGTCATAGATGAGCTGGTCAGCGCCATAGATACGGTAGTCAGAAATCAAATTTATATAAGTCCATCCATCTCAAAGCAGGTGATCAAGGATTACAGACAGTACCTGGATAAGGACGAGACTTCTGTATTTAATTTATTAAGTCAGCGGGAACGTGAGGTCCTGCAGCTTATTGCAGAAGGCAAATCCACTAAAGAGGTTGCCGATAAACTTTATGTAAGTGAAAAAACAATAGCAACTCACCGGCAAAATATTATGAATAAACTGGATATTTACAGTATTCCAGAACTGGTAAAATATGCAATTAAAGAAGGCCTTATTTCTTTGAAATAATTTTATTAGTCTTAGAGTCCCCGGGTTGTTGAGTCGTTGTGTCTGAGAGTCCTAGGATCATAGAGTCGGTGAGTCATTGAGTCTTAGGATCATTTGGCCACTTTAAAATGACCGCAGACCACGGACAGCGGACGGCCTTTTAAAAAATAATACTAATCCAAGAGATGTGTCATAAGTTAAAATCCCAAATCCCAAGCACCAAAAAACATCCAAATTACAAATTCCAATAACCGAACTCATCGGGATTGTATAAGTTTTTTATTTTACCACGAAGTTTTTAAAGTGCCTAGAGTACTTAAAGTGCCTAGAGTACTTAAAGTTTTAACATAGAATATTTAAATTTATAGAACTTTAGGCACTTTCAACTTTAGGCATTTTAGGCACTTCTTCTTCCCTTCGTGACCTTCGTGGTTTTTCCTATTACGTTAGTTACCAGACACAACAGAAGGCAATGCCTTCTTCAATGCATTCCCGGTCAATGACCGGAACGAGAACAGCTAAATACTCCGACACCCCGTTACTCCGATACTCCGTTACATTCTTCTTGCTTCTTGCATCTTTACTCTTGCAACTTGTAATGGCTTGATTTTCAAAAATAATATTTTTTATAAACCCCACTTAGTCTCCCCTTGTCAGGGGAGTCTTTTTTGTGATATTATTTTTGAAAATCATTCTGCAGGTAAATAATAATACCTGACTTCTGCATACACATCCTCTAAAGCTCTTAAGTTCTTACGTTCTAAAGTTCTTTTCTCCTTTTCTCCATATTCCCTTCTCCGTCACTCCGATACCCCGATACTCCGTTACATTCAAAGCAATGCTCATAATTCTCATTAACCACAACTGGCTGCTGAACGTACCACGCGGTCCGCCGTCTGCTGTCTGCGGTCTTTCTGTCCTCTGGCTACCGGTTTCTGACTTCTGAACGGAAACACTCTAAAGTGCTCACGTTCTTACGCTCTATTTTCTCCCTTCTCCATTTTCCGTCCAAAACATCCCTCTAAATCTCCGCTTGATAGGGGAGACTTTATATATCGTATACGACATTGACCTCTGATCACTGGCTTCTGGTCTCTGCACGCCAACCCATCTCACGTTCTAAAGTTCTTATGCTCTAAAGATCTATTTTATCTTTTAGTTTTTGATCTTTAGTCTTTATTTTTTTCTTTATTCCATTATCAAGATTCCCTCTTTACTATTCCCTCTCCACTAATATCAGATTTTCTGAAGCTAATTATCAGAAACTTCCTGATTGAATTTTTTTAGCGGAATCAGTAATTAATGTATAGTCGTCTATTTGTTAATATATAAACCGAAGAAGAGTGGAATAATTAATATGTCCAAAATCAAAGTTTTAATAGCTGATGATCATGAGATTGTACGAAAAGGACTTCGGGAACTTATAAATCAGCAATCAGATATGGAGGTGATATGTGAGGCGGAGGATGGAGAAAATGCAATACAGATGGTAGGTAAATATTCTCCGGATGTAATTTTAATGGATGTAGTTATGCCCAACGTGAACGGGATCGAGGCGACACGGCAGATTAAATCTCAATACCCTGATACCCGGATTATTGCTTTGTCTATCTATGCTGATCGTTCTTATGTTATTCAGATGTTCAAAATGGGGGTGTCAGGATATCTGCTTAAAGAAAGTGCGTTTAATGAATTGATTAAGGCTATTCGAAAAGCTCTTAATAATCAAATACATCTAAGCCATTTATTGTTTAAAGGAGTATATTTGGAATTTCAGTCTATCATGAAAAAGAGTGAGAGTACTGATTTGAAAATCTTAAATGAGAAAGAACATGTTATTTTACAGAAATTAGCCAACGCACATACTATGCGGGAAATTAGTGAATCTATGAATGTTTCCGGTAATACGGTTGAAGCAATGGTCGAAAGTATCCTGAACAAATGGATGCTCATTAATCAATAAATCATAAATCAAAACAGAGAGGTGCCCTATGTTACCCATTAAAAAAATATTATGTCCGACTGACTTCAGTGATTTTTCTTATCAGGCTCTGGATGTCGCTGTAGAATTTTGTGAAGAATTTAAAGCGCAGCTTTATCTGGTACATGTTATTGCACCCGTTCCCAAGGCTATGGGACTTCCGACCTCGGCGAGTTTTGATATACCTATGTATCAGAAAAAACTGCAAGAGCATAATAAAGAAGCTCTGGATAAAATACTAAAAGAGAAAGTGCCGGATACAATAAAAGCTGAATCAATTGTAACATATGGGTTTGAAGCTGACAACATAGTAGAAACAGCAGAAGAAAAAGATGTAGATTTGATTATCATTGCCACTCACGGCCGTACCGGGTTAAAGCATTTTTTTCTTGGTTCCGTTGCCGAGAAAGTACTTCGCCATACATCTCATCCTGTTCTCACTGTACGTGCTACTGAAGAATAAAGATAAGATATTTTAGTAATAAACTAAGGAGGTATTTATGCAGTTCAGATATAGAATAATTGGTGTTTCAATAATTGTTTTTTGTATGTTTTTTTGGATTCAGGGATCAATATGTCAAACTATTGAGGAAGACACAATAAAAGAATCAACTGATAGTTTAAAAGTAAAAGAAACAACTCGTCTCTCTGAACAACAGAAGAAAATCGAAGGGGAAACTGATACTCTGGAAAAGCAGATTCAATCAGTTGTTACTCAGATTCAAAAAAAAGAAAATGCTCTGGAGAAAAAAGAAAAAGAACTAGAAAAAAAAGAGAAAAAGCTGAAACAACTTCAATGGATCTCCTGGATTCTTTTTGCTGTAGGCATTATTGCTTTGGCTTTAAGTGCAGGAATAGTATGGTTTCGGCGAAAATCCGGAAAGGAAAACCAGAGGTCGTCATCTTCGAAAAAAAATTAGTATAATAATAGAAGTCACTTAAACATAATACTCTTTTTTCATTTTTTTCCATTTGATTCTTTTCTTATTTGTCAAGGAATGAAAATGAAGAAAGATTGTAAACTCAATATTTATTTACATTTTTAAAAATTGCATTCCTTAAGGAAAATCGTATATGATAAAAAAGAATGCCGATTCAAATAATCCGAATCCGCCAAAAAATCCTAAAAAAAACTTTTATGGAAAAAAATATTCTGTTCCTTTTTTCTGGATACTGATGCTGCTGCTTGTAATATGGTTTTTAATCTTACAATCAGGTGGGGGAAAAAGTATTAATATTCCCTATTCAGCATTTAAAAAAGAAGTAAAACACGATCATATACAGAACATAACTATAAAAGGTCAGGAAATATCCGGAACATTCAGTGTACCTTATATCAAAATAAAAAATGAAGGGAAGGATACCCTGCGTTATAATCAATTTACCACTATTAAACCTTCGATCGAAGATGCTGAACTGATGAGTTTACTGAAGCAACATGAGGTGGAAGTGAATGCTGAGAAACAGGGCGGAGCCTGGTTTAAGACCGTACTGATATTTCTGCTGCCCTGGATATTAATAA
>Ga0180433_10001969_pt1 | contig 33178 bp, 31 predicted proteins | sample SS_ome_8_FD_132980 | JGI IMG/M metagenome (GOLD analysis project Ga0180433, IMG submission 132980) | Hypersaline lake sediment archaeal communities from the Salton Sea, California, USA - SS_1_D_1 metaG | ecosystem: Environmental > Aquatic > Non-marine Saline and Alkaline > Hypersaline >...
ACAGGCCGGAAGGGCACTTTTGAACCGGCCCAGCATTTATAGTAATATGGCCCTCCGGGGTGATATTTGGCCTGAAGATGCTGGCAGCCAAAACCACAGATAAAAAAACAAAGAGACAAAACTACGAAAGTCGAAACTATTATCTTCATCCTTTCACCTCCTTTGTAAAATCGCCTTTGCCGTTTATAATTTCCTTTCAATAGACGAAATTTTAAAATTCAAAACTGTCTTTCTTAATCTTCTTGGAAAAAAATTTGTTTCTGGCGTTATCTAAAGCCTCTTGGAGGCTTGAGAATATCTTATTTATCTCTTCTTCGCTGTATTCATAGCTTGGGGCCGATAAATTACCGATATTCTTTAGCTTCTTGATTGTATCATTGACTCTTTTGGTCGCCAGCCTCTTGAATTTATCGTGTTTAGTTTCATTCTCTGCCATTTTCTCCTCCTTTCGTATTGGTAAAAGGGTAAATGACGATTGAAATACCCCGTATAATTGCCGATAATCGTTATTTTTTAACAAGGACCATCTTCAGTGTAGTCCTAATATTATCCTGCCACGGCCAAAACATGGCGATGACCGTAGCCTCATCAAATTCCTTTTTGAATAATGTTTGATTGCGGCGGATGCCGCCGTAATTTTTTGTCAAAGATAAGTCCTTCTCGTTGGGCGCAACCCCGGCTGCTTTTACTGCCGGACCAAAAATATTATTAAATGCCTTGTTCCATTCATCTATTTCTTTGTTGGGAAAAACCAGCCAGACATAATCGTCACTAATACAGCGCTCCTCCTCAATATCCAGCTTGATGTGCTGTTGGAGAATCTCCTTGAGTGTCATAACCATCTCCCCCCTCTTTTTTTTAAAAACCGGAGTCCATTCCTCCGGCACGGTGGATAGCAATATCCCCAAACCTTCTTTTTATTTTATCAACCGCCTGATGGATTCTTTCCTTCTTTTCGTCACCGGCGTCAGAAAAAAAACTTTCTTTTAACTCTCCAGTCAAAAAATTAGAAACTTTAACCCCAACCAGGCGAACCTTTCTGCCCTTTAGGTCAAAATTACCAAAGAGCTCCTTTATTATCCGGTAAATAGTATCAACGAAATTGGTAGTTTTAGATAAGGTCTTAGAGCGGGTATAGGTATGGAACCCTTCAAGCCGTATCTTTAAGGTAATTGTCTTCCCTTTTAATCCCTCCTGACGGAGCCGCCCGGAAACTTTTTCGCAAAGGCCAATGAGGGCGCTTTTAATTTTTTCCTGCCCCCGGGTATCTTGAGCAAAGGTAAGTTCATTACTGATAGATTTTACCTCTCCATCCGTTTCGACAAGGCGTTCATCGATGCCGTTTGCAAGCTGCCAAAAATGCCGGCCATTCCGGCCGAACACCTCTTCTATCTTTTTAAAATTTGTCCCGGCCAGCTCGCCAATAGTTTTAATACCCATTTTATTTAAAACAATTTTGCTTTTTTTACCCAATCCCCAAATTTTCTCGATACCAAGCGGCCAGAGAAAATCAAGTAAGTTTTTTTCGGTCACCTCAACCAGGCCGTCGGGTTTTTCTAAATCAGAAGCTATTTTGGCGGCCATTTTTATCGGGGCCAGACCGACAGAAGCAGTCAAACCAATTTCTTCCTTTATTCTGGATTTAAGCAAGCGGCAGACCCTAAGCGGAGCGCCAAAAATACGATAGCTGCCGGTGATATCCAAAAAGGCTTCGTCAATGCTTATCGGTTCGATCTCCGGGGTAAAATCATAAAATAAAGAATGAATTTCCGAAGAAACACGGCTGTATTTCTCTATATCAACCGGCAAAAAAACTGCCTGCGGACACTTGCGGTAAGCTATGGATATGGGCATAGCCGAGGAAATTCCGAAGTTCCGGGCTTCATAAGAACAGGCGGAAACAACACCTCTACCCCTGCCGCCTTCAGGAGCAGCTCCGACAATTACCGGCCGATTACGATATTGAGGATTGTCGCGCTGTTCAATAGCGGCAAAAAAAGCATCCATATCGACATGAACGATAAATTTTCTCATTTGTTTAAATAGAATTTATTTTTACCTGATCCCTTATTTTCTCATCAGCTTCTTTAACATCCCTTTTAAGTTCAATCCCTTGGATTGGGTCTTAGCCGGGTTAAAAAGGTCATCACTAAGTCCTTTGTTTACATCCAGGGATTTAACCGTTGTCCTAAATAAAAGGTTATTGTCAACATAAACCTCGGTTTTATAGGCATGTTCCCAGCCGCCTTTTATCTTCCGGAAATCAGAATTAATCCATTGCATAGTCTGCCCTTCAGGCATTTTCCCTTCGGCTTTAACCAAAACCAAACTTTTTTTATCCAGCCAGATTCGGTCAAAAGGGGAATCTTCCCCATCTGCAAATTCAATTAAAAAGCAATTTCTTTTCCCTGCCCTTTCGGAGCCGATAACCTTACCCTCCTCAGGAATAAATTTCCACCAATCCCTTTCTGTTTGATACTGTCTCTCCTCTTTATCGGAAAGTTTTGTCTTGCCTATAACCGGAGCAATCATCCAGGTATCCTCTCCATCAAAGATAATAACGGTCTCGACTGCTCCCGTGGAAGCCGGCATACCGGGCGCTTGAATTTTAGCCTCCATCCGAAATCTATTTCCTTTTTTGAATAACTTCGACTCGGAGGAAAACTCTCTTTCACCGGCAAGCATCTTCATTCCCTGGACAATAGTTATATCCGTAATCTTCTTTTCAAAATCGGCATATTTTGCTTTTACCTTCTTTAGAAGACTCGGCCAATTGGCGGAACAGCCCTGCGCGATTAAAAGAACTACACTTAAAAATACCACCGGCAAAATTTTACCTCTCCAGTTTTTGATTTTTACTGACATAATTTTACCTCCTTTCAATATTTGCTTTTGCCTCGGACTTTATTATTAACTCTTACCCAATCCTCAAGGAATATTTGCGCATAGAGATATAGCTTCTATAGGGCTTTTATTATACCACAAATTTTCGTTGACAAAAAGCTATAAATGAGGTATATTTATATTTGAGGTAAATAAGGGAGTAGAAATCTTGAACCGTAAGGTAGAGTGGTACTCGCCTTACGGAGTTTTTGTTTCTGCCATTATTTACTAAAATTTAGAAGAAAGGGGTGAATAGTGAATAATGGCTAAAGGTAAAGTAAAATGGTTCAGCAACCAAAAAGGTTATGGATTTATCACTCTCGAAGATGGCACCGATGTGTTTGTTCATCACAGCGTCATACAGGGTGATGGCTACAAGTCTCTGGAAGAAGGCCAGGAAGTCGAATTGGAAACTCAGCAGGGACCTAAAGGTATGCAAGCCAGCAAAGTAGTAAAAATATAATCTAAAAAAACTAATAAGGCCCGGGGAAATTAAAACCGGGCCTTATTTTTTTACACTCTTTCTAAAACGGCAAAGGTTTTATTTTTCTAAACGGAATAATAAGCAGAAACGAATTAAAAAAAATAGAAAAAAAGAAGGCCTGATTCAAAAATCAAATCAGGCCCTTTTTTTCTAACCGAAGGAATTATATCTTGACTACGTTTGATGCCTGCTCGCCTTTGGGACCCTGAGTAATCTCAAATTCAACCGCCTGGCCCTCTTCCAAGGTCTTATAGCCATCGCCTTTAATTGCGGTATGATGAACAAAGACGTCCTTGCCTTCCTCGGTGGCAATAAAACCATAACCCTTCTGGTTACTGAACCATTTTACCGTCCCTTTTGCCATTGCCTTATTTCCCTCCCCTTCGTTTCACTGTTTAAAAAGAAAAAACCTCCGCATCGATTTACGGAGGCTATATTTATTCTTTTTTAGATTTCTTACTCAAAATTTTACCGCTAAATATCTATTTACCTGAAATCAAAATACCATAAAACCGCCAAAATGTCAATCTGTTTTTTATAAAATACCTTCTGTGACGTTTAAACCGTAAATTTAAACAATCTACTTTCTTCTTTTTGCGTCAAATAACTATCGATAAGATTTTTAAAATATTCTATTTTTTCTTTATAAAAACAAACGGTTGTTTTTTTGTATTTTAAAAAGCCGTAAGTGGGCAGATAATACCAATGAAGAAAAATATTGAATAAAATAAACTGAAAACATCTGGGTTGCATCTGGCGGTCTATTTTTGTGCCTTTAATATTATCCGAAGAAAATAAATTATACTCGAATAATAATGCTTCACTCGTTGGACCTGAATGGTTTTGTTTTTTCGTAGTATCATCCACCCCCAATTTATCAATCCAATCGGTTCTTTTAAGTTCATCAAAATTAAATATAGGTGTAGTATAAATAATTCCATAAAATGCATACATTTTTTTTATTTCTCTAATCACCTCCGGCATCTGCGCCGGAAAGTATATGGCGTTTTTATTGGCACCATCGCATACATGTTTTATATCATTATCCAAGCAATAGATTAAGGTGCGAATATGCATAGCTAATTTACATAAACCGCAGGTAGAAAGTAGAAAAAAACCATGTTTTTTGAAATTCCTGATATATTCAGCATATGAAACTTCTCTGAATAGTTTGTTTAAATCTATAGTAATATGGATGAATTTATTTTGCCCAAATTTATCCTTAAGCTTTTTGGCATTTGTTGTGGCATTACCCACATGGAATAAACCAAAGCGGTTATAAGTGATTAAATGGACTTTGTCAAATTCCTTTAATTTTAAAATCGCCGCACAAGTTGAATCAGCGCCACCGGAATATAAAACCGCCACCTCTTTTATTTTTACTCGCCCCCTTTCTTCACACCAGCAAAGTTTTTGATAATAAATTTGGCTATGGAAAAATATAATAGATAAAGTAATTGCGCCATCCAGCCAAGAATTTCAGAATAAATAATCCTTATCCGGCATGGTAAAATTATCGCAAAAAAACATATAATAAATCCTATAATTCGCTTCATTTTATAGAAGGCCGAGCCGACGGCGAATCCGGCAATTGCCTTATTAAATAAGATTGTAAAATTAAACCGGAGGCATTAAGCAGGTTTCTCAAAAATAAAATTCTATGAGGAAATCTAAAAAATCCGCGGATTATTCTTTTTAAATTTAAATAAAATTTTTGCTGGGCTTTTAATATTAATCCATTCAACTCTGACGGCGAAATCTCTGCGTAAGACCTTTTTTTGGAGTAATAGCCGATATCTTCAAATCTATAGAGAAATTCCGTTTTCCCTCTTTTTGCCTCTAACTGCGATTGATAAACTGTAATAACATCGCTGTAAAGAGTCATTTTAAAAAAATAGGCCAGGTCTAAATCAGAATTTACGGCAAAATTAATCGTCTGCATCATTTCATAAGCAGTTTCCGTAGGAAAGCCCAACATAAAATATCCAGCCACAATTATTCCGGCTTGGGCTGTTTTTTTAATTATATCCCCTGCTTCATTAATTTTCAGATTCTTCTTTATCATTCGCTGTAAACGAGGAGTCGCTGTTTCAATTCCATAGGTTAGTTTATAAGTTCCGGCTTCCTTCAATAGGTTTATCAATTCTTCATCCATAATATCAGCTCTAATACCATGAGGAAACGCAAGGCTGAGATTCATCCCGGATGCAATAATTAATTGACATATTTTTTTTGCCCTTTTTTTATCATAGTTAAAAACAGCATCAAAAATATGAATTTCCTTAACTTGATAATTTCTATGCAGAGATTTGATTTCCGCAAGAACATTCTCTGGTGAACGCGCTCTAAATCCTTTGCCAAAAACATCTCTAACAGCACAAAAAGTGCAATGAAAAGGACATCCCCGGGAGGTAAGAATGGGAATATAAAACCTTTCTTTGAGGCTTCCATTCCAATTGGAATATCTGGCATATTCTTTAATATCAATTAAATCCCAGGCAGAAAAAGATATACTAAAATCATCTAAATCCCCAATATATGCGCGGGGAGAGGTTGAGACAATATTTTTATTTTTCCTATAAATAATTCCATTAATTTTAGAAAAATCTTCATTTTTTTCTATGGCTTTGAGAAATTCAACTACGGTAATTTCACCTTCACCAATTATGGCACAGTCAATATTTTCATCTTGCAGTAAATATTCCTTAGCCAAACTGGCAAGCTCACCTTGAATTAAAATAATTGTGTCTTTGTTCGCCTTTTTCGAAAGTGCCGCAATCTTATGGACCAAATTTGCTTCCCAAACTAGCGCATTCAAACACACAATCCCAGGGGAAAAAACTTCCAGTGCTTCTTCAATTTCCGTTAAAGAAAGATTTCCTATGCCTGTGTCCAAAATTTTAAGATGATACCTATTCCCAAAGGTTTTTATTACACTTGAAGCAATATAAAGTAATTCTAGAGGCGGCACAGGCCCTCCAAGACCGGCCGGTTGATAACTTCTGATAAATAGAATCCTCCTCTTAAATTCCATATTAATGCCAAATTAAACGAAAAATAAATAACCCGGGGCTTCGGCAGGAAACTTTAGAATAAAGCATAGATTGCCGGAAGGACAGATTGGCTCCCGCTTAAAGTGATAAACAAACTCAAAAAGCCAAGGATTAAAAGTAAAGGCAATAACCACCATTTTTTATTTGTCTTTATCAAAATAAATAAATATATCAATAAATCTAAATTTGTTTTTAGCCGGCCCCTTTTCTTGTCTGTTTTTTTCTTATCACTCCTCATTTAGAAACAATGCCCTCCGAAATTAATACTCTATATACATTGTCAGCCATAATCCTGTATCCCTCGGCGGTGCAATGGTATTCATCGTCAAAACACTCCCTCCAGAATTCATTACAATTTGATAATTCGTTAAAAACCAAAGCATTGTCTATAAAAGGCAAAAAGTATTTCATAGCGATATTTTTTAAACACTTATTAGCTGAAGAAAAAGGATATGGGTAATTTTGGATAATTAATTTTATATCATTTGCTTGGCACAGTTTGACTATATTCTCCAAGTCTTTTTTTAACCAGCTGTAGATTCTTTTCTCTGCTTTCTCTTTGTCTTTAAAAAAAAGGATGTAATCTTGCAAACCCCTTTCTTTTAATTCAGGTTTAGCCTCGAGAATTTTCTGAAAATAGTTAAGAACATAATCCGAATCATATTTACTCTGCAATTCATAAGCTTTTACTACTTGGTAAGAGGTTGCAAAAAAAATGTTCGATTCACCATCTAGCGCTTTACAAAAATATTCAAGGGCAGAATCATATTTTCCCTGTTGCATATATAAACGGGCCAAGAAAAAATATATCCGCGCCATTTTCCATTCTCGGTTAAAATTCAATTCTATTGCCTTTTTATAAATCTTTTCTGCCTCGTTAAATTTCCCTTGCTGCATATAGAAACTTCCTAATTCAATATATCCCCGAATTTGAACAGGATCCAATTCTATACCCTTTCTATATAAAGCTTCTGCTTCCGAATATCTTCTTTGTAGTTGATAACACTGCCCTAATTCGATATAGCCTTGACTGGATTCAGAATCCAACTCTATGGCTTTTTTAAAAACATTTTCTGCTTCTTCAAACTTTCCTTTTTTTTGATAATAACTACCCGCATTGATATATCCCAGATTCTGATCGGAATTATATTCAGTTGCTTCTCTAGTCATGCTTTGCAATTCTCTAAACATTTTCTGTTCCCGATAACAGTTCCCTAAATCAATATATGCTGAATATGTTATTTGTTTGTCAGGACTCAGTTCTATGGCTTCTTTATACATACCCTCTGCTTCCTTAAATTTTCCCTGTAAACGATAGCAGGTTCCTAATTCAATATATGCTGAACATGTCAATTCTGGACCGGCTGTCAGTTCTATGGCTTTTTTATACATACCCTCTGCTTCCTTAAATTTTCCCTGAGAACGGCAGCAATTTCCTAATCCAATATATGTTAAACCTTGGTCGGAATCTGATTCTATGGCTTTTTCATATATACCCTCCGTTTTTTTGACTTTCTTTTGACTCGTATAATTGTCTGTTAACTTCATATCCAACGAACTTTGCTGTATCACTCCGGTCAATTTTCTGTTTTTTATTCTAATAGCTCGTTTTGATTGCCATTTTAAAAGTTTCCCTTTTAGATTGGTTTTTAAGATCCTAACCATTTTGTATATCCTCAGGTTAAAAATAGTATTCCCCTTTTCTCTTTCATGTAGTCTACACCCTGCAAAATTAAACCTATTGGTCGCGCCAGTTAAAAGAATAACATAGTCTGGCTTGTAAATTTGGGTTAAATATACTAAACGCCTTAAAGCCTGCGTTGAATTTGATTCGCATACCCCTCCGTTTATAACCTTAAACTTCCTGCCGGCGTTCTTGGAAAGCATCATCTGCAATTGACTGGGATAGGTATCTTCCCACAGTACATTTCCACCTACTGTATACGAATCGCCTATACATAAAATTTTGCAATACTTCTCTGCCTTGTTGAAATTATCTCGTTCTAAAATTAAATTATCGGTTTGTGAAATTGTCCTTTTATTATAAAAGTACCCGGCAATTCTTAAACCGGCTTCAAGAAGGGTAAGGAAAAATATAAAGCTAAATAAAGCTATAAATAATTTAACAGTTATCTTTTTCATTTTCAGTTTTTAAACTAAAACAGGACGCTGTTTGTTAAAACGTATATGGCTCTTGCGATAATCTCGTGCCCTAAAGCATTGGGATGAATAGAATCATGAATTTGATCCAGGAAGAGATACTTACCGTTTTCTCTGTTAAAAACCTTAAAAGTCGAAACAATATCAACTAAAGGAATATTTTTCTCATGGGATACCTCTTCCATAGTCTCATTATAAAACTTACCAAGCCTTCCGCATTGAAAAAGCTCCGCCTCTTTTGCTCTTTGAAAGTAACCCTTTGCCTGCTTTATTTTCTTTTTTCTTTCGGAGTAAATCCCTAAATAATAAAATGCCTTACTTGAATAGGGATTAAATTCTACCGCTTCTTTAAGCTCCCTAATAGCTTCATCATATTCATTAACCCTAGCATAACTTAAGGCAGAAATTATATGCCCGTCCGCTTTAGCCTTTAGGGATTCAGCTATCTCGTCTGGAAAAGACAGATTAACGGGCATTTTAACTAATACTATTTTGACGTTATTTTGAACAGCGGTTTCAATAATTGCCTCCAAATTCATTTTATAGTCTTCCGGCGAAACCCTTCGTGCCTCGGAATAAATGCCATCATTAATTTCCCCAAAGTATTTAACCGCCATCCCTTTATTGTAAACGATGATTCGTTTAAGCCTCCTGAAGAAATTGCTTTTGTCTAAAAGATTCTCTAGAGTCACCAAAATTTTGTTTTTAGGAGATAATTCTTTATCACTCCTGCCGTCGCTTCTGTAAAAACGATATTTATCTACGTCATTAAGAACATATGAAATAGTGATTAAATCCGGAGAGAGATTCAAAATTTCTTTTTTTAAAAAAAGGAGCCCCTGATATGAGGTGTAGCCAATTTCGCCGGCATTGATAACTTCAATCTGCCTTTGCTGTCCATGTTTTTCAGCTAAAAGTCTCCTTAATTTATATGGGTAGGTATCATGGCTGTTTACACCCCAGCCAAAAGTAGGAGAAGCCCCAAGACAAACAATTCTATAAACATTTGCAGCTTTTCTTGGCGCAACCTTTTTGTTTCTTAATCCCAACGAATTAGTCTTAACAGTTACTTTCTGAAAAATTACATTTAAATTGGGCCTCTGCCGCCAAAAAAGAACCGAATCCTGCTTAAGGATACTAAGTATTTCGCCCATTCTATCTTCAGAGGGAAAAATCCACCAGCTTAATACCTCTAAAGATCCCAAGAGAAAACAAGCAAAAAGTAAAGATATTATTCTGCCGCGAAGTAAATTGGCCTTCTGCATATTGTCTTTTAATCAATACCTATTGTTTTTTTCTTTTATTTATTTTTTTAAAAGATAGAATAAAAGCTCCCTTTAAAATGAAAAATCAGAAAAACAACTAAAACAAAAATAAAAAGAACAATTAAAATTAGCCTGGGCGTTTTTTGAAAATCAAAGGAACTATAACGGATTTTTTTGACAAACTGGCCGAGTAAGTCTCTTCGTTTCTTACAGGCTCCTTTGGGTAAAGCCGGAAGGCGGGTAAAAAGCGCCCCTAAGGAGGCACTCAGACGCATTCGGACATTTACCGCCCAGTCCGAGGCCTCCAGAATAACACTCATGTCTCTTTTTCGAAGTTTAATAAAACCGTTAATGAGCCCGGGCAGTAAAATAATTACCAGTACGCTTAAAAAAACGCCGGCAATATGGATGAGACGTACCTGGGAAAGGACCTTGGTCACATAAGCAAAAGCTGAGCCTAAAGCAGCAATGGCAATTCCCCCGCCGAGAAGAAGGTCGCGGGCAATACCCGAGGGGCCAGCTTGAGAAACAGTACCTTCAAGTTTGTCCTTTCGGGATTGGGTAAACTTATCTACCTGATCCTTTATAAAACTACTAAATTGCTGAAAAGGCTCTTTTACCGATTCCCAGAGGCTTATCGGATTTTTAACAATATCAACTACCTGAGCGTCCCATTCCTGGCCGTCGGTAGTAAAAAAAATACCCCGTTTGCCGATACGAAGCCGGCCAATGCTGCCAGCGGTTACGGCGGTAACAATTTCAAAGCTGGTGCCTTGTCCAGGTAAAGAGGATTCCTCTGAACCTGGCGAAAAAACTTGGTCCCGGCGGCCGGTAATTTCCAGATACATTAAATAGATAAAACTATCCCGGGCTATTTTCTTATGCTCGTCCCTATTTCGAACCTTCAAAGTAAAGGTCATCTCCCGGCCGTCAATAACCAATTTTCCCGTTTCAAAGAGGGCGCGGCACTCAGGGTCATAAAGATTGCGGAAACTGACAAAATTGTTGGCCAGGTTCATTAACCATCTCTGGTAGAGTATAAGCTTTTCCAGATTATCTATCTGGCTGAGGTTCTCAGCCACCGCCTGATCCCTGGATATAAAATTGCTTATTTCGTGTTTATATGAACCTTTAAGATAAAAACGGAGCTTTTCTATGCCCAGTTTTTCAACCTTGCCACCCTTCTTAGTTTCCAACCAGTCCCGGTAAGGAATAAAAATAGCCTTGACCTTATTCCAGTCTTCCCTATTAAGCTGTTTGGTCAATCTCCCAAGGGCGCGTTTCAAAACGTTATCTTTAAGTTTAATTAGAGAATCGGCATATAAAGGATTAATCGTCTTTTCCAAATAAAGGATGCCTCTGGCATTGGGTGAAGAAAGCGGCGCCTCTTTAAGACGAGCCTTGAGCGTCGAAACATCGCTAAAATCCATTTCTTCAAGTTCTTTTTGGCGGAGCTGCATCCGCGTGGAAGCCTGCCCATCAAAGGTAACCATGTCACACTGGGTAAAATATTGCTCAATCTTTTCTTCCAAGCGAGCTACCGATTCAAAGGCCTCTCCTGTTTCTTTTCCCCAGGGCATAATCTCGGTAATTTTTTTTCCCTTAGGAATCTCCCCTTTAGCCCGCCAGTTGAGATAAGCCTCTGCCTCGGCTAAAAATTCTTGCAGTTCTCCTTCACCAATTCCCGGCTTTCCACCGGCATCAAGCCTGGAGCCAACCGTCTCCATAACATCACCAATAAACCGCGATAAATCAGCCTTAGATGCAGCCTCCGGAGGAATAATGCCGTCGCCATTACCGGCGGCATTAGCCATAATAGTTTTTCTGTCCCGGACTTCGATTAGACTAATCTCCCGGGCATCGGGTAAATCGAGATTAGCTAAAATGCTTTTGGCAGCGGTATATATTTTTTTCCCTTCGGGATGGCTGGTGTCAATATCATCAAGGATGAGAACATCACTTTCTTCAGATAGACGGCTGCGATTAGCTAAATACTTGAAGAGCCAACCTTGAGCAGCTTTTAATTCATCGGTGCGGATACGGCCGTTTTTATCCGTATCGACATAAGAAAGAAAAGCAGTATCGCAATTCAAACTGTCAATGGGAATGCTGGTGGCCGCCCAGCGGGCATCGCTAAGATCATAAATCTTTTCGAAATCATCGGCATTCTCAATTTTTAACTGGTAGCTGCCGCCGTAATTCTTTAGAATCAATCTGGACATAAAACCTCTCCTTAAAAGTCTTCTTCAGCTTCAGGAACAATAAAAAAACGAATCTTTAGCTTCCCGGGCAGTTTATTATTGTTAAAAAAACCGTTTCCAGATAGGCAACCACAACCTTTTAAAACATCTCCTCATGCGTTGAAAGGCGGCGTAGATGAGGGAAATCTTCAAAATTGTAACACAAAATAAGCAGTTAGTCAATGGATTGTTAATGTTTAGGTATAGCGGGTAGCGTATAGCGTTTAGGAAAGAAAAAAACACTGGCGGGTGGCGCGATTACAAGCAATTACCGTTCTTTAGAGTCTTCTTTATGGTGCTTTATAACCCGGCCTTCAGCCATGAAAATTACGTCCTCGCCAATATTGGTGGACAAATCAGCAATGCGTTCCAGATTGTTGGCAATCCTCATCAAATGAAGAGAACGCTCAATGGTCGAATGGTCAGCCCCCATGTAAGTAATAAGTTCCCGGACAATCTGACTTTGTAAATCATCAACAAGAGAATCTCTTTGACATACCTCTTTAGCTAAACGTACATCTTCGTTTATAAAAGCGTTGATGCTGTCCTTTAACATACCCCTGGCCGCTTCAGCCATTTTGGGAATATCAATGAGCGGTTTGACAGCCGGCTTTTCAATAAGAAACTGGCTGCTCTGTGTAATATTGACCGCATGGTCGGCTAATCTTTCTAAATCATTGTTAATCTTCGATATCATCAGTATCTTTCTTAAATCACCGGCAGTCGGCTGAAATTGGGCAATGGCCGTAGTAGACATCTCATCCAGATCCATCTCCTGCCTGTTGGATTGGGGTTCATCTTTTTCAAGAACCTCTAAAAATAAATCTTCTCTTTTTTGAAGTAAACCTTTTATGCTTTTTTCAATCATTCCTTCTACTAAAGCAGCATATTCGATAAGCGCCTTCTTTAAAGCCGTTATCCTCTCATCTAACATTTTTGGACCTCCTTTTTAAAAATTTAAACCTCTTTAATTTCTTTTACCCAGAGCACAATCTTTTCTTTTATTTGCCCCCTTAGTATTCTCATTTTAGTCAGGCGTTCTTCATCTCTGCCTTTAAATTCAGCCGGGTCGGGAAAACTCCAGTGATACCTTCGGGCATTGCCCGGGAAAATCGGACAGCGCTCGGCATTGGACTGGTCACAGACAGTTATGACATATTGAAATAATTCCCCTTTTTTATAAAAATCGAACACACTTTTAGTTTTGTTTTTGGAAATATCGATCCCCTCTTCCTTCATGGCGCGAACAGCTAAAGGATTGAGCACTCCAGCTTCCAATCCGGCACTTTGCGCATAAAATCTATCGGCAAATAGTGAATTGAGGAATGCCTCGGCCATTTGACTGCGGGCACTATTATGGAGACAAACAAATAAAACCTTTATCTTTTCCATAAAAAGATTATCCGAATTTACCGGTTAAATATTCCTCGGTCATCTTATTCCTGGGCACAGTGAATAATTTCTGGGTTTCGCCAAATTCGATAAGCTTGCCTAAATAAAGAAAAGCCGTGTAATCGGAAACCCGGGCGGCCTGCTGCATATTGTGAGTGACAATAACGATGGTGTAGGCCTTTTTAAGTTCGGTTAGAAGTTCCTCAATTTTTCTGGTAGAAATCGGGTCCAGACTGGCGCAAGGCTCGTCAAATAAAAGCACCTCCGGTTCAACCGATAAACAGCGGGCAATACAAAGCCTTTGCTGCTGGCCGCCAGACATCTTCAAGGCACTCTCGTGGAGCCGGTCTTTTACTTCCTTCCATAAGGCGGCTTTTTCTAAAGAATCGACTATTCGCCTTTCGATGAATTTTTTGTCTCTTATGCCGTTTACCTCCAGACCATAGCCGACATTCTCATAGATACTTTTGGGAAACGGATTGGGTTTTTGAAAAACCATGCCTACCCGTCTTCTTACCTCAACCACGTCTACCTGAGGACGATAAATATCATTACCGTCTAAATAGATTTTACCCTCGAAGCGGCTGTTGGGAATAAGCTCGTTCATCCGGTTAAAAAGCCGGATTAAAGTGGATTTACCACAGCCAGAAGGACCAATGATAGCGGTAACTTTGTTCTCGTAAATATCCAAGTTTATATCTTCTAAAGCCTGAACGCGGCCGTAATAAAAATTAACATTTTCTACTTTCATTCTTATTTTATTATTCTCTTTATTATTCATAAACCTTCCTATGCCTTTGCCGGATATAAATGGCCAGGGCCGATATCAAAAGAACTAAAACTAAAAGAACCAAAGCGCATCCATAAGCAATCTGGGTCTGCTCGTGAGGATGGGTGCCTTCAGTCATAAGGGCATAAATGTGATAAGGTAAAGCCATAACTTCGGAAAATATAGATCCGGGATATCCTCTAGTATAAAATGTGGCCGCGGTAAAAAGAATGGGAGCGGTCTCCCCTGCTACCCGGCCGACGCTTAAAATTACTCCAGTTAAAATTCCCGGTAAAGCCGTCGGTAAAACTATCCTCTTAATCGTCTGCCAGTGAGTAGCCCCTACGGCTAAAGAAGCCTCCCGGTAGGACTGGGGAACGGCAAGTAAAGCCTCCTGAGAAGCAGAGATGATGCTGGGAAGTACCATGATGCCCAGGGTAAGGGCCCCGGAAAGAATAGAGACACCAAAACCAAAAAATTTAACGAATATACCCAAGCCAAAAAGACCAAATACCACCGAGGGAACACCGGCAAGGTTGTTAATGCTCATCCGGATAATGTTTACAATAAAACCCTTGGGACTGTATTCGCATAGATAAACAGCACAGGATAAGCCCAACGGCAGGGAAAAAAGAATGGCCCCCAGGGTAAGATAAAATGTCCCCACAATCGCCGGGGCAATGCCGCCGGAAGTCATGGCCTTTCGCGGAACCTGGGTCAAAAATTCCCAGGATAGAACCTTGATCCCTCGAAAAACAACAAAGTAAATGAGTGTGCCAAGAAAGAATAAAGTGGCAATAATACAGAGAAATAAAAGAGAAAAACCCATATTTTGAGTAATCTTTTTCCTGTTCATCTGCCCAGGCCTAATTTTAACCGGAATCGCCGGCTGATAAGTTCGGCAATAACATTAAATACTAAGGTTATTAAAAAAAGAATAAGTCCAATGGCAAATAAAGCCTGATAATGAGAACTACCCATGACTGCCTCTCCCATTTCAGAGGCAATAGTGGAAGTCATCGGCCGGACCGGCTGGAAAAAAGAACGGGGAATAACCGCCGCTCCCCCGGTTACCATAAGGACCGTCATAGTCTCACCGACAGCCCTGCTCATCCCGAGAATTATGGCCGTGGAAATCCCTGAACCGGCTGCCGGGATAACTACCCTGGTAAGAGTCTGCCAGCGATTGGCACCGACAGCTAAAGAGGCCTCCCGGAAACTTTTGGGAACATAATTAAGGGCATCTTCAGAAATGCTGCAAACAGTCGGGGTAGCCATTATCCCTAACATTAAGCTGCCCGTAAAAGCCGTCTGCCCCACCGGCAGATTGAGTAAATTCTGGATAAACGGGGCGACAATTACCATGCCGAAGAATCCGTAAACAATAGAGGGAATACCAGCCAGTAATTCGATTATCGGCTTCAAAAAAACCTTCTGACGCCGGGAGGCTAACTCGTTTAGATAAAGAGCACTGCCTACTCCCAGAGGAACACAAATAAATAAAGCGCCAACCGTAACCCAAATGGAGGCAAGAATTAACGGTAAAATCCCAAAATCCGGCGGTTCATAGGTAGGATACCAGTATTTGCCAAAGATAAAATCAAAAAACTTTACCTGGCGAAATAACGGCAGGCCCTCTTTAAAAAGAATAACGGTTATGCCAACCAGAAAAGCTAAAGAAGCAAAGGCTAAAAGACTGAAAATCCATTTATAAATATTTTCTTTTATACGTAACATTGCCTTCTAATTTAACAAAAAACCTTTTTTTAATCAACTATTAAAACCTTAACAAATCGAACCCGATTCATCCCTAATTAAAGGGAGTCCTGTTCGGGCAATATTTAGCGTATAGCGTTTAGGAAACAAAAAACTAATACCGAAAGCCAAAACCTTCCTACCCGCTTTGACCTTAAACAATAACTTCTTTTTATGAAGTAAAACCTTGACACGGCAGGTGGGCGAAACCTGCCGTGCCTGGAGGGTAAGGAATGAATGTTGGACGACGGTATTATTTGAGTCCGATGTATCCATTCTCTTCGGCAATTTTCTGCCCCTGGCTGCTTAAGACAAAATCAATGAAATCTTTGACCACGCCAGTAGGTTTCCCATCGGTATACATAAAAAGCGGCCGGGCCAGCATGTACTTACCGGAAAGAACAGTCTCTTTGGAAGGCATAACTCCATTTACAGAGACAGCCTTTACCTTGGAAGAAACATAGCCTAAACCCACATAACCAATGGCTCCAGGAGTCCTGGCTACCGTCATGGCAACCGCCTGATTGGAAGCCTCAAGCAAAGCATCCGGCCTGACCTTGGCCTTGTCTAAAGCCAGATTGTTAAAGGTTTCAAAGGTTCCGCTGGCGCTGTCACGGGAGATAACTACAATTTTACCGCCGCTGCCACCAGCTGAGGACCACATAGAGATTCCACCGGTGTAAATAGCCTTAATCTCACTTTTCTTCATGGCGGATATGGAGTTGGATGGATGAACAATGACGGCAATTCCGTCCATGGCTACAACATGAGCCTTGGGCTCTCTTCCGTTAGATACCGCCTTATCCAATTCCTTGTCCTTAATGGAACGAGAAGCATCGGCAATATCACAGGTGCCATCAATTAAAGAGGCAATTCCTACCCCTGAGCCGCCACCCTGCACAGAAATGTTCACCCCGGGATTATCGTCCATATATACCTCGGCACAAGCCTGAGCAATGGGAAGTACCGTGGTTGAACCTTTGATGGTTAAAGCTAAAACCGCGGGGCTGGCAAAAAATAAAGCAACACATAGCGCGAAGAAAATCTTACTTAGTTTCATATTCTTCCTCCTTTCTTTAAAATTTCATTATCCAGTCAACCTGGACTAAATCTTGCTCTTTAGAAGAGCTTATTCTTTCACTATGGTAATAATCAATGTTCAATTCAGTGTTTTTACCTAAACCAAAGGCTAAAACTACTTCATGACCTTTGACATCGGTGATGCCGCCATAGGTGTCTGAATCTGGAAAAGTATCCAGCCAGGCGTCCTTTTCTAATTCCCGGTACTGGTATTTAAGCTGCCAGTGGCCAAAATCTTTAATTTTTTCATCGCCAAATTTTACACCGGCTAACCAGCCTTTATTGTTATCACCAGGATCGTCGGCATAGATATAATCGCCAAATATAGCCAGATACGGAATAACATCACCAAAAGGCTCCTTTATTCCCAATTCGACACTGGGAGCAACAGCATCATAGTCATATTTTAAAACATTGCTGGACGTCAGGGTGTTGGTCCCTCCAGAATGGTCCAGGGCTGAGCCCTGAACATTTTCAAAGCCATAGTAGGCAAGAGCAGCTTTAAGATGGGTATTACCATTGAACTTATACTTGAACCCAGGCTGAATAACAAACATAAAAGGGTCATGGCTAGATGTTTTTATCTCATCAAGAACCCAGAAGCCGTTATTGATGAATAAATCAAGGCTATCAACCTTGGTTTTAAAATTGAGCTGGCCGCCTTCCGGATGAATATCTGAATCCCAGAGTAAGTCTGAAGGCCTAAAGAGCAATTTTTTAACACCCTGCATCTTACCACCTTCCATCATAAACTGAGGATTAATATCCCAGAGGGCATAAGCATAGTCTAATCTTATATCCGGAGTCTCAAAGCTATTATGCATGGTCTGGTTGGTAGAACGCGGATCAGTACCACCAGTGGCTAACCCGGCAGCAGCTTTTAACTTGTCATTTACCTTTCCTTCCATTCCAAGTCTAAAACGGTACCTTCCGCGATTGCGGTCTTCAGAGCCGGTTTTTTCTTCCCATTGATAGCGCAAACGCAAGTCACCACCTACCTTCATCCCCTGAACCCAGGAAGGTAAAAATTCAACCTTTCCTTGAGCGAGCTCGGCTCTCATCTCTTCCTTGGTCTCGGTTAAAATTTGCTGAGCCTCTCCATGAGTAAGCACCCCTTTATCAACCAGATTTTCTACCAGGATATCAATCTGACTGGCGTAAGAAGGCAAAGCCAAGCTCCCTATGGCCAGAAAGCAAAGTATTGCCAGTAATTTACTATTCTTCATTATTTAATACCTCCTTGAAAGTTTTTTCTCTATTTTTTAAATGTAACGGTAAAACCGTCTCACACAGAGTTTCTTCTTTATTTCTATAGTTTAGTCCTGGCAATCGAACAATATCCCTCCGGATATTACAGTAAGTTCTCACCTCCTTTTCTTTCATTTTTTCCAAACACCAGAAACTACTATCGTATATAGTCATAGTCTTATCATTTTAAAATAGGGAGGGCTCATCCCTTAGCAGGGTGCGCAGGATATGCCTCTCCTGGCAGGATTTCTTATTAAAAAAGGCCTTTAGAGTTTTTAGCTCAATGTATTCGCCGCGTTCTATTTTGGAAATGAATTCGGCGGTTTCCCTAAGCTCTCTTTTAAGAAAAGGGACCAGCATCTCTTTTTGATAATCTTCTATATGCCCGTCCATATCTTTTGACACTCTCCACATTGAAATTTATCCTCCAAAATTTAATTTTCTAATTACACTATACAATTGAGTGGTTAAGGGAATATAAACTATTTGTTAATTTTTGGTTAATTTTTGCTCCCGTTTTTTCTATCTAAAGAAACTCTTTTTCTTCCCCTTAAGTACCCATCAAGCCAAATTTTGATTAAATCGTCATAGTTTACGTTGAATCCACGGTAATTTTTGGCCGTATCTTTCAGCATCCGGCTGTATCTCTGGAAAGACTTTTTCTTTTTCATCTTAACTAAAAGATACACCGCTAGTGTTAACAGGGTATAAGGGAAATGTTAATTTTTTGTTAGGAATTTAGGATGCGTCGATAGGAAGGGTAACGATGAATTTGGCGCCAGCACCAGGGGAGCTTTCTATCTTGATACTGCCGTTATGCAAAAGCACAATGTGTTTTACGATGGAAAGGCCCAAACCGGTGCCGCCAAGCTTTTTGGAACGTGATTTATCAGCCACATAGAACCTTTCAAAGATTCTCTCAAGATGCTCCGGGGAGATACCAATACCGGTATCTCCCACTTCTAACTTTATCAAATTAGCCTGCTTTTTTAAAGATATAGAGATTTCTCCTTTTTCTGTATATTTTAGGGCATTATCAACCAGATTTATAAGCATCTGTTCTAATTTGAAAGAATCGCCTTTAATGGTAGGGATGTTTTTATCAATATTTAATTTTAAGCTCAAGCCTTTCTCCCTTATTTTCTGCTCAAAGGCCTTTAAGATATCCTTAATGAGATTTTTAAAATCAATCTCTTCCAATTGAAGTTTAATGTTTTTTACCTCAAGCGCAGATAAAGCGAGTAAATCCTGGACTATGTTTATAAGCCGCTCGGTGTTTTTACCGATAATATCCAGATAATGGCGGTACTTTTTATCTATTTTATCTTCTAAAGTCTCGACATAGCCCTTGATGGCGGTTAAAGGAGTTCTTAATTCGTGAGAGACATTATCAACAAAATCTTTTTTCAAGGTTTCTAATCTTTTAAGCTCGGTTATATCATGCAAAATTATAACTATTTCTTCTTTGGCAGGAATAAAATTGGCACTGCACAGAAAGATTTTTTCATCAAGCTCTACTTCATCTGAAAAATTATTTTTTCCGCTGGATACCTTTTTAATTAAATCAGCGAATTTCACCTCTCTTAAAATCTCCCAATAGGGTTTTCCTTTAATATTATCTATCTGAACAATTTTTTTGAAGCTGTTATTGCCAAGCAGGACATTCCCTTGATTATCAAGAACTAAAAGACCCTCCGGGATGGAAGAAATGATGCTGTTAAGCTCCTCTTTTTGAATGGATAAATCAGTAAACAAAGATTTAATCTTTTCAGTCATATAGTTGAAATTATCAGCAAGTTCCTTCAGGTCGCCTTTGCTTTTTAAAAATACCTTGGTATCGAAATCCCCCGAGCCTACCTGCCGGGATGCCCGGGATAATTCTTTAATCGGACGGGATAGATTGCGGGAGAGAATAATTGCCCCCAGTAAAGATAAAATTATCGCTGCTAAGGAAAGATTTAAAACCTTTAGCTTTAAATTACTCAGGAGACACTGGATGTCTTTCAGGAATAAACTCATCCTTAAAATACCAAGAGTTTCCTTTCCTTTCTTAAGGGGGAGGGCAATATAAAGCATCTCTTCTTTTACTGTCGTGCTGTATCGGCTGGAACGGCCAAAATCATCCCCAAGGGCATGGATAACCTCCGGCCGGTCAGCATGATTCTCCATTAAATTCGGGTCCTTCTCGGAATCAGCTAAAACCTTTCCCCCTGAATCTATGACCGTGATGCGTGTATTTATTTTTCTACCCAGATCTTTTACCATTACATCAATAGCTTCGGACTGCTCCTTTTCTATAAGAGGAGTGATTTGTGACATTAAGGTTGAAGCGAGATTCTCCAGATTTGAAGCAATTTGATCTATGTAATAGGTTCTTATCGTCCGGAAAGAAAAGAGAAGTATCAATACGGAAAGTAAAACGATTATTAAAAGATGACCTCCAAAAATTTTAAAAAATATCGACTTCTTCATGATTCCTCTAATTTGTACCCAACCCCTCTTATATTCTTAACGAGCGTTTTGGCCTTACCCAGTTTTTCCCTTAAATTGGCAATGTGAACATCTATGGTCCTATCCAAAACAATTTTTTCCTCGCCCCAGAGATATTCTAAAATCTGGTCTCTCTTAAATACCCAGCCGGGGCGGGAGGCTAAAAACTGTAAGATGCGAAACTCGGTTGAGGTTAAATCTATTTTCCTGGAAGAGACCATAACTTCAAATTTCTTTAAATCAATCTCTAAAATATTACCTATTTTAATTCGATCGGCTTTTTCTTTTCTTTCTTTTCTTCTCAAGACTGCCTTCAGGCGGGCAGTCAATTCCCTGGGTGAGAAAGGCTTGGTTACATAGTCGTCAGCGCCTAGTTCCAAACCTAAGACTTTATCTGTTTCCTCACTTTTTGCAGTAAGCATAATAATGGGGATGTACGAGGTTTTATCGTCTTTCTTTAAGTATTTGCATATATCAAAGCCATCTTCACCGGGTAACATCAAATCTAAAACGATTAAATCCGGCAGTCTCTTTTTAAGAGATTTGAAAAAAGTTTTTCCATCCGGGAAACCTTTAACTTCGAAGCCGGCTTTTTCAAGATGAAGAGAAACTAATTCCAGAATATCCGGCTCGTCATCAATTATCGCTATCAGTTTACTCATTTGCGTATAACCTTTAAACTATGGGCCGTATCATTATACCACTAATCGGCGGCCGGTTTAATATATTTTCGTGTGGGGCCTACAGCCTTATAGAGGCTATCTTCTATTAAAAGGGCATATGGTAAACGGGTACCTTTTGACAAAAGGGCAATTCAGCCGGCCGCGAAAAGCAAAGGCAGAAACACCAATGATAATGGCGGAAACGAGAATTACCACCAATGGATATTTGATAAGACCGGCGCGGTTTAATAATAAAATAATACCAGCGGTGATAAGAAAAGAAATAGAAATCATTTGGAAAGCTCTTTTTTTGCTAGGCAGAATAGACAATCAAGAGACCAAGGGCTAAGGCAAAACAAGCATAGAAACGCAGGAATAGCGGCAACCTTGCCTGCCACCAGTTAACCACAGATATCCATCTTTCTCGCTCCCGTCAGCATAAATCCTTTTCTTTGCTGTCCAAAAAGCAAAGACTCAACAGAAAATATTGCCCCATAAAAATTAAAAAACCTCCGCTATTTTCAGCGAAGGTTTTACTTTCCCTTCCCATTTAACCGGTTCAGAACCAGCTTAGCTAGTTTTAAAGTGGAGGTTCTCCCTTCAAACACACCTCTTATACACTTACTTCTTGAGTTTAACAATATCATATAACCATTATTTTGTCAATCAGAAACTCGATTTCCAAATGACAACTAAAATAATAACTAATTTTTAGCAAGATAGGTAATCTATTATTCCGCAGATAAAGGAAGCAGGCGGTAGATGTTGGCCTTGCGGTCGGCAAAATCAGGCGGAGTGGGTTTATCCCGGGTAACCTCAATCAGCCCCTTTTCTTCCAGCTCCAGGAGTCCCAGCGAGATGGTCGTCTCGCTTATGCCAAAAAAAGAGGACATATCCTGCTGACTGCGAAACCAGAAGGGATAACGGCTGGAACGGCCGGCTTCATAGAGAGAAATCATATACATATACTTAGCCCGAAGAGACAATCTTTGCGGATAGTCATATTCCCAATACTCATCAGGGATAATTATCGGTTTTTCCGATGTTTCTTTCGGTTTTTTTAGGTTTACTACCCCCTTTTTATACTTAATCAGCTTGTTTTTTTCAAGTTTTTTCAGGATTCGGTGAATTCTTTCATAATAATAATCATGAAGGCTGCGGTAACGGCCCAGCTCCTCCGGAGGAGTATAGTCCATCTCCTCAGCCAAACGGTCATAGTCAATCTTAAAGGAACTTTCACCGCTTATTTGAGCCTTTTTTAATAATAAGAGATAAAGGTCAAACTGCTTAAAAGCATCGCGCTTTAAGAGAATTCGGCCGGAAGGGACGGAAAGAAGGAATTCAGCCGGCAGGGTTATTCCCTCCGACTCCGGCAAAAAAATATCCCCTTTTTGATAAGGGATGCCATCGATATATTCCTTAAAGGCGCGGACTTCCTGAGGAGAATCGTCAAAATAAGAAGCCTCAAAATTGTCAAAGAGAGCCGCCCTGGACCAGTTGGCACTACCCAAAAAAATTATTTTTTCATCAATGACTATCCCCTTTAAATGCAGAAGTCGGCCGGGCCGGTCAAAATAAACCGGAATATTGTTTTCTCTTAAGACCCGGTAAGCCAGGCGGCTTTCCTTGAGTTTGGAATCCTCCAAGATTACCTTTACCTTTACTCCCCGCTTTTTGGCCTTAATTAAATCGTTAACCAGCTGATTGATAGGGTTGGCAGAATCATCCGGGGTAATAATAATAAAATACATAGCAACAAGAACGGAGTCTTCAGCCCGGTTTATAAAATAATGGAGAGCGTCATAATAATCGCGGCCAAAGAGGATTTTAGCCGTAGAAACGGGAGTAAATACGGTGAAAAAGAAAAAAATAACCAGAAAAAAAAGAAGAGGTCTATGTTTTCTCATAAAAATTAGGATTATTCGTATCTTAAGGCCTCAATCGGATTGAGTTTGGCTGCTTGACGGGCCGGCCAAAGGCCGAATCCGATGCCGACAGCAATAGAAAAGGTGGTGGCCAGAATAACCGAAAAAGCGGAAACCTTTGTTGCCCAACCAGCTAAAATAGCCATAAGCCAGGCAATACCCAAACCAAAGGCAATACCAGCTATGCCGCCGAGAAAGGTCAAAAAAACCGATTCAATAAGAAATTGAGTCATAATATCTATGCGGCGGGCACCAAGAGCCTTGCGCAGGCCTATTTCCCTGGTGCGCTCGGTGACCGAGACAAGCATAATGTTCATTATACCAATACCACCGACCAAAAGAGAAATGGCGGCAATAGAGCCCAAAAGCCAGGTCATTGTCCGGGCAGTACTTTCTATCGTCTCCTGAATCTCAGCCATATTGCGTATTTGAAATGAATCTTTTTGCTTTTCATTGAGCCGGTGGCGTTGGATAATAAGTTTACTGATTGAGGATTGAGCGGCATCCATTAAATCGGCCTCTTTTACCTCGACATCAATCGAATCGACATACTCCTTGCCTAAAAGCCGATACATAGCCGTGGTTACCGGAATAACCACTAAATCATCCTGGTCACGCCAATGGGCGGCACCCTTCTCCGGCATAACGCCAATTACCCGGAAATTTATGCGGTTTATTTTAATCACTTCTCCAACCGGATTGGCATTTTCAAAAAGCTCTTTAACAATTGTAGTTCCCAGGACGACTACCTTCTGGCGCATCTTCATCTCTTTTTCAGTAAAAAACCGGCCAACAGCGGGGACAGCGGCCCGCATCGGGGCATAATCCACTCCGGTGCCCTGAACCTGGGTATTCCAGTTTTTATTGCCATAAACAAGCTGAGCCCGGCCGCTAACCGCCGAAGAAACCCTTTTTACCTGAGGCAGATTAGCGATAGAGTCTGCATCCTTCATGGTAAAGCGGGTAACCGAACCGGCCTCTAAAGAGATACCGCTCATCTGGCGGGAACCGGGCCTGACCATCAAAAGGTTCGACCCTAAAGAAGCCAACCTTTGTGAAATAGATTCTTTGGCTCCCTGACCCAGAGCGAGCATAGCAATGACGGCGGTAACGCCGATAAGAATACCCAGCATAGAAAGAATGGAGCGCATTTTATGGGAAAAAACAGCGTGAATGGCCTGACGGATATGGTCGATAAACTCAGCTTTCCCTACCTTTAAATGCGATTGGGATAAAATATTATCCGTGGATGGGGCGGTAGAAGTTTGCAAGGGCCTGGCTAAATCTCTTTTGATTATTTCATCAGAGATAACCCGGCCATCACGCATAGAAATAACCCTTTTGGCCTTTTCGGCAATTTCCTTTTCATGGGTGACCATGATAACCGTTTTGCCCTTTTGATTCAAATCCTCTAAAATCGAAATTATTTCTTCTTCACTTTTGCTATCGAGATTGCCGGTCGGCTCATCAGCCAAGATAATTAATGGCTCGTTTACCAAAGAACGGGCAATGGCAATCCGTTGCTGCTCACCCCCGGAAAGTTCATTGGGCCGATGAGAAGCTCTATGGATGAGACCAACTTCTTTAATTTTTTCCAGGGCCTTCTCCTTAAGATGGCGCTTGCCGGCATAAACCAAAGGAAGCTCGGCATTTTCCTGAGCGGTTATCCTGGGGAGGAGATGAAACTGCTGAAAAACAAAACCAACCAAACGATTCCTTAAAACAGCTAATTCATCATCGCTAAGTTTATTTATTTCCTTGCCCCATAAATGGTATGAGCCGGAATCGGGCCTGTCTAAAAAACTTAAGATATGAAGGAGGGTGGATTTCCCCGAACCGGAAGGGCCGATAATGGCAATAAATTCTCCGGGGGTAATCTTCAAAGAAACATTACCGAGGGCATGCACCCCTACCTTACCCATCTGATAGGTCTTGCTGACATTTTTTAATTCTATCATATTTTTTTGCGCCTTTCCCTCCGGGCAGAAGATAAATATAAAAGCGGATAAATGAAGCTATCTTATCGCTTCTTTCTGCCCATAGGCATAAAAGGACTTCCGCCAGAGGCGCTGTTTTTTGAAGGCAGGTACTGCTGGGTTTCTATAATTATTTTATCTTTTTCTTCAAGGCCGGAAATAATCTCGACATTTTTATCGTCGGAAATGCCGATTTCGATTTTATGTTTGCGGGGTTTTTTAAGCTTTCCCTGGCTTAAAAGAACAAAATTGTCCTTTTTATCATGGCTGACGGCGGCCAGGGGAATAAGTAAAATGTTCTCTTTGTCTTTTTCAATAATATCCACATTAGCACTCATCCCCGAGCGAAATACCTCAGGCGCTTTTTCGGGAAGGATATCGACTTCGTAAATGGTAACGTTATTGATAATATCTGATTCATAGGAAACATGGTCAACCTTGGCCTTTACCTTTACCTGCGGATAGGCATCCAGGCTGATTAAGGCCATCTGGCCGACCTTTACCTTGCCAATATCGGTTTCATCAACCTGCGCCTTGACAATGAGACGATCCGATAAGACAACAACGACATCAGACGAAGAAACTGTCTGGCCGGGTTCAACCGCCCGGACGATAACCTCGCTGTTAATAGGGGCAATTAAAGGTGTAGGTTTATAAGTTTCCTGCCAATAAGCCAAGCTTTTTTCACCCTGGGCTCGGGCCGCATCTAAAAGAGCGGCTCTTTCGGTGGAACTCATCCAGGCAAGAATATCGCCAGTCTTCACTTTCTCACCCTCTAAAACTTTAACCTCTTCAATTCGGCCGCTAATCGGCGGTTTTATCTCCAGGCGATTCTGCGGCTTAACGGTACCGGTGGTGGAGATAAAGGTCTGGATACTGCCATAAACGGGGGTTATCTCCCGGATAACCTCGGGAGAAACCTTATTTTTCTTCATCCTGATTATTAAACTAATTGAGACCACGGCTATAATCACTAAGATAAGATAAAGGCTCCATTTTTTATTCCTGGTCATCTAATGTACCTCCCTTTGCCTGAATCCAGTTAGCCTCGGCAATCAAGAGATTAGCCTGAGCATCTAACAAAGATTTTTTATCTCTAACTAAATCATCTTCAATTATTATCCAGTTATCGAATGAAATAAGGCCGGTGGAATACTGGGCCTGGGCTATCCTGGCGCGTTCCTTCGATGCCTCCAAAAACTTTTGCTGGACGATGAGCTTGTCTATGGCATCCTGCAGGTCTATCCAGGTTTCCTCCAGGGTTAAAATAAGGCTGTCCCGGCCGCTTCTTTTGTCCGCCTCGGCCTGATTGAAGGCAGATTTGCTTTTGGAAACCCTGGCAATTCGAGAACCACCTTCGAATAAAGGAAAAGAAAGGCTGGCTCCAACCGACCATTCGTCTTTATCCGGAGGCCAGTTGGAATCGCTTCTCCCGGCTGAAGCATTGGCATAAACCTCAGGAAAGAAATCAGCCTTAGCCGATTCCAAATCGAATCGAGCCGCTTCTTTGCGGGCAATAAGCTCCTTGAGGAAAGGGATGCTTTCAGACAAACGCTCGAAATCAGGTTTTTCCCGAAGGCTATCTTTAATTTTTAAATCCCCTTTGGCTTTAATGGGAATGAGGTGAGTCCGTCCCAATTCCTTGGTCAATTGCCTTTGGGCTAAATCAATATTCCGTCCGGCCTGAGTTACTTCAAATGAAGCCTCAGCCAAATCGGCTTGAGCGGTTAGGAGAGAACCTCTATGTTCTCGGCCGGCTTCGTAACGCAATTCTACCAACTCCAAGTTTTTCCGGCGGCGGCCGGCAATATCTTCGGTAATATTTAAAAGTGCCTGGGCCCTTAAAAGCCGGACAAAAGCTGTTCTTAATCTTAATCTGACATTGGATGAAGTTACCGCCAGACTATATCGAGCTGATTTTATATCCTCCGAAGCAGAGGCGATATTATAAGAGGTTTTGAATCCGTCGAATAGCAACTGGCTCCCGCTGATGCTGTATGAATAGGTATCGCTTTTATCTTTAGTGGATGTTTCTGAAGTCCTTTCAGAAAGGCTGGTGCTTATCTGAGGTAAAACCCCGGATACGGCAATGGCTTTATTTGCCCCGGCCTGTTTTACTTTTTCAAGTTCGGCGATTATATCGGGATGATTCTGCCGTGCCTGGCGGAGACATTCTTCCCAGGTAATCTCCAGGGGCGCTTCTTTATCAAGCGGGGCGGATTTCTCCTCCGCCCCGGCCTTATTCACCAGGAAAGATAAAAGAAACGAACATATAAGGAAAAATTTTACGATTCTTGCCATTTTATCGGTTTTTTTAAAAATTTTGCCAATCATGGAATTTTACTCCGGGTTATATTTTTTTTGAATAACAAAATTAACACAATAATCTTCGAGACTTTTTAGCGGAATGTCAAAGAATGATTGGCCAGAGAACCAGGCGGCGACAACCTCACGAAAACGGGCAATCTCTTTTAGGCCCGCTCCCCAGCGGCGATCATCCAATGTTAAATCAAACAGTCCCAAAGCCCGTTTTAATGCTTCCTGGCGATTTGAATAATCTTTGTGAGTATCCCAATGACGGGCGCGGGCAATTTCACTGCCAATATTTCCTAACTGCTGGCCTGGGGTAAGCTTAAACCAGGTATCCTTATCCATTTTTACCTTCTATCAGGGAGGCAATGATTTGCCGCATTTGGGCCTTTAAATCGTCATTTTTAATCTCTAAAGAAAGATTTCCCTGCGACGGCCGTATATTAATCAAAGAAGTATATTCTATCCTTTCGTCATCCGGTTTATCGGGATAAATATTAAAACCCCAGAGATTTTTCTGCTGAGAGCCTTCTTGAATCAAAAGGGCTTCTGCATCTGCATGGAGTTCTCCTCCCAGGGCTAGAAATTTCAATTGGAGATCAACCACCCCTTTAACCATATTGCCGTAGTTAACCCGGGCAATTTCCTTAAGTGCCGGCAGGGATATTTTATTTTTTATGATTTTAATGTCCATCGCAGAAGTGTAAAGCCAAGTTTTGAAAAGCCTTTTTATCTATTCGGAAATCTCTCCCTGGGTATAATCCTTTTTGGTGTTTGCGGCCGCCGAAGATTATTCGGCAAAACCGAAGGTTTCTGTAAGCCAAGGATTCGCTCGACTTCAAAAATAAGCGATATTTCTGCCTTATTATCTCTCGTATTCATCCTTCAAAATTTATCCTTGCGAGGTAAAAGGTCTTTTTAGTGAAATAAGGGATAATTTTTTTACCCGAGTAAAACCCTTAATGCAGACCTCTCTTTTAAGCGCTTCGGACCTAGTAAAATATCTTTCAGAATGAAGCAGTCTTACCGGGTGACGATATTTAGTATATCGAGAAGCTTTACCTTTGTTGTGAGCTTCAATCCGGCGCTTTAAATCTTTGGTTATTCCGGTGTATAAGGTTTTATCGCGGCACTGGATTATATAAACATACCAAGGCATGAATATTACAGTAAGTTTTTCGCGAAGTTTATCGTTAATCAATTTTTATGCAAAGCATAAAAATTGGCCATGAGCCCTTCAACTACGTTCAGGATAAACTCAAGCGAAGGCCATTAAGTTTTAAAAAATTGAAGTCACTGGCTAACGATTTTAGAACTTGGTGACTTCAGCCAGATGACCCGGCAACCCTTGAAAATGTGGCGTTTTAAAAATAGAAACGTCCCTTTTTTACCTTTTTACTGCTTCTTACCTTTTCCCTAGGCGATCTTTACAATTGGAATAGTATTTACAAGCGAAACATTTCTCAAAAATATGATGGTTTCTAACCGGAGAAACTTTCCCCATTTTTAAATCCTTAAGCCTTCTAATTCTTTTATCTAATTTATGCCGCAACGCTAAAGTATTGTCAACTTTGAAGGTTTTATTATTTGCATAAGTAATCATACCACAGTTAGCTTTTTGTCCAAAAAACTCTTCTATTAACATCATATAACAGGATAATTGAAGTTTATGGTCTAAATAGGGTTTTTTAGCTTCCATCTTTAGAGATTCATGTTCGTATGGGACATATTTAGTATCCTCCCTTTTTATATAGATCGGCCTTCCAACAATCTTTAAATTTGCCTCTCGGTATATCAAAGCCTTGTCTTTATCGCTGATTGAGACTTATTAGAAAACGCAATACTCTAAATTAGCGATTTCGCTTGCTTTTATCTGGATTAAATTATCCTTACTCATCGGTATCCCCAACTAACTTGAAAATGGTGTCTGACACCTCTGCCTTGATTTATCTTATATGAGACCGCTAAAAAAATTTCTAGAATTCTGCAGTAACATCTGGTTACGTCGAACCCTTAATCTGTATGATCCGTTTCAATCTTTGTGTTCAGAGATTGCTTCCCTATTTCTGGTTTTTTTTAAGCAACCTCTATATATTGGCGCGATTTCTTTATGTAAGTTATATGCTTATACATATATTAAAATTAGCATACCAAAAAGGCGGGTAAATTCTCAACCAAAAATGGCCTAATCAAAGGTGCTAACATATAAGAAAGATTATCATGAAAATTCGGTCGAGTCAAGTAAACAAAGTCCTGGGTTTATGCTTTTTGGAATGATTAAAAAAGATAATCGACTCGTTTGTCTTCCTTAACGGGAAATAAAATTATTACTGTAATAAAAGGGACTTATCTGGCAAGAACAGAAAAAGAAGGCGATCTTTTCCGGATTTACCACCTGTCATGGTAATATGTAAGACTGACCGCCGCCTCCTGCATCATCCTTAACCATTTAAATCTATATATTTTATGCATATAAAAAATAAAATATGAGACTTTATAAAACATATTATAGAATAGGTTATTCGGTATCTTTATCAAAACTTTAACTAATGGTGTGAGAGACGGAACATAAAACACAAGATAGAAAAACTTATGCAGGTTTACCAACAGGTCTATATCTTTTTGCCGCAAAAGGCTTCCACTATGGCTAAAGAGCGGTATACGGGATAGATCTTCTTCTTCAATATATTTATGCCCTAAGGCGAATTCCGCCAATTTTGTATTGGGTAAGGGTTGGTAAACCGTACATACACAGAAACTGGGCTTGATATTCCTGTTAAACTTTATTGTCAACAAGGCATCTTCTACTTTTTCTCCGGGAAGACCCATCATGTTGGTGGTTGAAAACTTTAACCCATAGTGCCTCAATATCTTTACTCCCTTTCTAATCCGGTCATTATCTATTTTCTTCCTTAAAATCTCTTTGCGGTATGTCTCATTGCCTGTCTCAAGTCCAAAAGAAATGCCCTCACAGAAGCCGTTATCCTTTAACATCCAGATTATTTCTTCATCTATTAAATCTATGCGCGTATGACATCTGAAGGGGAGAGCTACTTCTTTCCTGTAGCGCTGTAGTAAATCACTCAGCCACTGCTTATCGTGTAGAGGAAATAGATCATCGATGAACCAAATGCGTCTCTTCCTGTATTTTTCTTTTACCCGGATTAGTTCCGCGATAACATTATCTACAGACCGTTTCCTAACTTTATATCCGCTTTCACCGAAAATTTTTCTATAAGCGGATTCGAAACAAAACGAACAGCTGTATGGACACCCCCTGCTTATAATAACCCGAGCAGATGCATCATCCCTTATAAAGGGGTAATCATCATATAGGTTTCTATCCGGAAATTCTATCTCATCCAAATCATCGATCGTAGGTCTTAAGCTGTTTTTGAATATATGCCGCCTTTTTTTTACCCATAGGTTCTTTATCTTTGTCTGCCCGGCTTCATCCTCTATGACAGCCGGCAGCTCCTCTATGGCCTCTTCGCCTTCCCCTATACAAATCATATCTATAGAAGAATCTTCGATAATCTCCGGTGAAAAAGTAGCCAAAGGCCCACCTACTATAATAGGAGCATTCTTGCTGAAGTTATCTTTAATCCGCCTAGCCATATATTTAACCCATCTTCTTTCATTGGCCGTAGACGAAAAAGCTATCATATCGGGTCTCTCTCTGTTTAATCTATTGAGAATCTCCTTTGGGTTACCTGCAGCCATTATGCATTTATGACCAGCTTTTTTAAGTTGGGCCGATAATTGCATCGGGCCTAATAGTTGCATAAATAAAAATTGGACAAAGGCGATCTTTGCCATGCTAAAACCTTTCTATTTGCCTATCACGAACTTTAACCTATTTATTGCCATAAAGATACCCCCCTCCAGGAATCCTTTGAAGAAAAAATGGCGCATCCTGAACTTGGCAACCGGCTTATACAAAGCTGCCAAGAGGCGTAAAAGTGGAACTTGGGTATAATAGCAAACCTTTTTATCCACAAATAAGGATATAATATTTAATTTTTTGTTTATCTCAACATTTTTACATCCGCTCCCAAAAATGCGGTCATATCTGCTCCATTCTTCAATTGTTTCCGGCAGATGAACCCCGCGCTCTCTTTCGTAATCGTACAGCTTGCTTCCGGGTAAAGGTACAAATATACAAAAATAGTTTAACATCGCCTTCTTATTCTCGGTTATTAACCGCAAGGCCAAAGCTATGGTCTCTCTTATCTCTTCAGGGGTCTCGGTAGGATATCCCGTAATAAAATTATACTGGGCACATGGACCATATCTATAAAGCCGCCGATTCTGCTCTAACGCCTGTTTAACGGTAATGGCCTTATTGATAAACTTCAAAATTCTCGGGGAGCCCGATTCAACCCCGATATTGACCTTTCTCACCCCTGCCTTGACCATAGACCTTAAATCGTCATCACTCATTTTCTCCACTGTATCAACACGCATCCCCTGAATATCTAGATTTACTTTTATTTTTTTATCGATCAGCCTTAGGAATATCTCCTTTGCCCGCTCAATATCCCCAAAGAAATTATCATCTATTATCAATATAGTCCTGATATCCAATTCTTCTGTAAAATACGATATATTCGATATGACTTTATCTGCCGACATCCCTCTCCAGGTACCTGAATACTGCGGACAAGCGCAAAACTTACACCTAAAATTACAACCTCTTGAGCTTTCAAAAGGGATTGAGAAATCGCCACCTCTATATTTCCTATAATTCATTAAATCCGTCAAATAATAAGGTAAATTAGGCAATAACTCCATATCAAGAAACGGAATCTCGGTTTTGGCCCTTGATCCACTATGCTCTTTTGTCCAATATCCGGGAATATTATCTAGGCTTTGGCCACTGTCTAACCGGCCGACTACCTCGGCAAAGGTCTCCTCGCCTTCCCCCTGGACAATCCCATCCACAACGGGACTCTTCAAGGCCTGCTCTATTATAGCAGGATAATGCACTCCACCCCATATCACCGGACGGCTGGAATGATCCTTCACAAATCGCGACACCTCCAAGGTGTACTTGATCTGATTTCCTAAAAGGCAGGATACTCCTACGCAAACCACCTCTTTCTTAAGATGTTCTAATAGGTTTTCTTTCCAGGCCTTATCTGTTCTTTGATCGATAATGGCTACGGAATATTTCTGATGTATATATCTGGATACCGACAATAGGGCTAGGGGAAGATAGGGCTTATTCACCACTAGATCGACATCTGTCTCTTTAGGTTGGATTAGAATGACATGCTTTTTGCTGCTCATCACTCAATAAGGCCTTTCTCTAAAATAAAAGATTTAATCTGCACGGCCAAGTTCTCATTAGATAGATCCTGTTTATAATCCAACCTATATGCCCCTTCCGCTGAGCGTAACAACTCTATCCCAAAAGAGATAATTTTACCATTTAAGGCGTAAATCTTTTTAAACACCCTTGCTGGATAGATATCAAAAGAGAC